>B570J29639_100004_pt1 | contig 32067 bp, 21 predicted proteins | sample LakMenEpi27Sep09_FD_29639 | JGI IMG/M metagenome (IMG submission 29639)
CCTCAACTGGGGGGGGGTGAGGGGCAGGAGGAGCAACGGTTGTGGTTTGGGGTTTAGCCACAGCCACAGTTTCGGGTTGATCTTTTGCTGCTTTTGCTGATGCTGCTTTTGCTTTAGGTGCGGGTTTAGACTCGGCTGGAGATGCTTGTTTATCTTGAGCATCGCCAAACTCTAAATAATATCCATCTTTTTTCTTAGAACCAAAAAATTTATTTAACATTATACTTACTCCGTGGGTATTTTTAGGAAGTTTCAAGCCTGAGCCCTGAATTCAGACTAGGGAAAAATGAAAGATTTGTCTACAAAAATTTACATATTGTTACATTTTGTTTAAACAAAACTCCCGATTTTCCTAGGTTTCGGTAAAAAATCTCTCATCTGTTTGCATTTATTTACAAATTTCTCAGAATAGGAGTGAGCAGTTAATCAATGACCAGTTGCAGGAATGGCCCCTAGTTGCATCCAGAATCTCCCGTGATAGTCTAAGTTGGAACCAATATTAATCCAATTTAAAATCCCATGGATAACAGCAGCCCTCGCCATCCGGTTTTATTGATTCACGGTATATTTGATACCAAAGCAATTTTTAAAACCATGACAGCCCATCTAACTAAACGGGGATGGGATATTCACAGTCTGAATCTGATTCCTAATGATGGTCGATTTGGCTTAGAAGCCTTAGCCCAACAAATTACAGCTTATGTGAATCAAACCTTCCCCCCGGAACAACCGATTGATTTAATCGGGTTTAGTATGGGAGGAATTGTTAGTCGTTATTATGTCCAACGCTTGGGAGGAATTGAACGAGTTCAACGTCTGATCACGATTTCCTCCCCCCACAACGGAACCTTAACGGGATATCTTTACCCCACCTTGGCTGCATCCCAAATGCGTTCCCATAGTCCGTTTTTAGAAGACTTAAATCGGGATTTAGAAGTCCTAGACTCGATCAATTTTACCTCCATTTGGACACCTTTGGATGGGATGATTGTCCCGGCTGAAAGTTCTCATATCTCTATTGGTGAAGAATTCACGGTTAATGTTTTTCTCCATGCTTGGATGGTAAACGATCCCAAAAGTTTAGCTATGGTAGAGAAAGCCTTAAATTCACCTCTAAAAACCTTGACCCGTTCGGTGTCACCCGCTACCCTTTAAATGTCGCCAACCTGGGCGTATTCGTTACAGCCAAATACGGCTTCGGGATGACAGTAATATTTGAATTCCAAGAGATTATAAAAAGGATCTTCTAGGAAAAAAGTGCGGTGTTCTGTAGGTAAACTCGGAAAACGGCGTTTGGGCTCTTGGTAAAATTTCAGGTGTTTTTTTTGGGCACGGTCTAAGAGAGTTTCCCAGTCTGTCTCGGAAGTAAAGATTAACCCAAAGTGTCGGGGATAAATCCCATTTTGGGGTGTTAGGGGTTCTTGACCGACATGGGCGACAATTTGATGGCCGTAGAGGTTCATAATGATGGAATTGCGGGTTTCTCGACCGATTTCGCACCCTAAACCCTCCCCATAAAAGGCTTTAGTTTGTTCGATATTGTTCACGGGAAAGGCAAGATGGAATAATGTTTTATTCATGGTTTTGAGATCAAATTTATGATTTATGAATTAGTGTCGCTTAATCCTTGGTTATTTGCGATCGCTTTAAATACAGTTTTAATTAGTTTAGGGGTGATTGCCGCCAAAAAGTTATTAACCCCCGCCGGATGGATTCATGCTTGGATATTGGGAGTGCTGATTTGGGGATGTTTGGGTTGGCGAGGTTATCTGATTGTGGTATTCTATTTTTTGGTGGGTTCGGGTGTTACCAGAATTGGTAAAGCCGAAAAGGAAGCCTCTGGAATTGCGGAAAAACGCGGGGGAGCCCGGGGGCCCGAAAATGTCTGGGGTTCGGCGTTAACGGGAATGTTATGTGGGTTAGGGGTATTTTCCCTACAATTATTTTTTCCTGATACAGTTGGAATACAATCTTGGATTCCGTTATTATTATTAGGATATGTTGCCAGTTTTAGTACAAAATTATCCGACACCTGTGGTAGTGAAATTGGCAAAGCCTACGGGAAACAGACTTTTTTAATTACTACATTAAAACCTGTGCCTAAAGGTACGGAAGGGGCTGTGAGTTTGGAGGGGACTTTAGCCGGGGTGGTGGCTTCTATTGTGGTTTCTGTGTTAGCTTGGAGTGCGGGTTTAATTGATAGTTGGGGGATTATTTGGAGTGTGATAGCGGCGTTTATTGCTACTAATTTGGAAAGTGTGATTGGGGCAACCTTACAGACAAAATGGACATGGTTAACTAATGAAATTGTGAATTTTATTAATACATTAATTGGGGCAATTACGGCGATCTTTTTCGCTTATCTTTGGCGATTTTTATAATCAGCTTTAGGGGTAAAAATCAGACTCGCCCCAAAACCCTGTTTCTATGACCTTATTAACTCAAATTGTTAGATTATGACGCTGATTGTTGCTGGAGAAAGGAGTGGAGTTGGTAAAACAACTATTACACTAGCTATTTTATCCTATTTAAAAAAACACAATTCTAATATCCAATCTTTTAAGGTTGGCCCCGATTATATTGATCCCATGTTTCATCACTATGTTACGGGTAAACCTTGTTATAATTTAGATTCGATTTTAACTTCAGAATCCTATATTAAAGCCTGTTATAATCAACATATTCAGACCTGTGATTATGGTTTAATTGAAGGAGTTATGGGTCTGTTTGATGGGATTCCTAATGGGGAAAAAGTTCCGATTGCTTCCACGGCTCAAATTGCTTTGATTCTTGATTTACCTGTAATTTTAGTCTTAGATTGTAGTCGATTATCGGGTTCTATTGCTGCGATCGCCCTAGGGTTTAAAAACTTTAATCCTGATATAAAATTGGAGGGTTTAGTTTTAAATAAAGTGGGAAGTGATCGCCATTTAGAACTATTAAAAGCCTTCTTAGAACCTGTGAATATTCCGATTATTGGAATAATTAAAAGACAGGAAAATATTGTGATTCCCGATCGCCATTTGGGGTTAATTCCCACGAATGAACTGCCGCAGATGGATTTATTCATTCAAGAGTTAGCTGAATTAGCCCAAACTTGGTTTGATTGGGAAAAATTATTACCCTTATTAAAAAATACTCTAATTTCTGATCTGAGTAATTCAGTTAAGCGGGAAAATTCTATCCCTACCTTACGGTTTGAACATAACTATCAACCGATTAGAATTGCGATCGCCAAAGATGCGGCATTTAATTTTTATTATGCCGATAATTTAGAGATTTTACAACAGTTGGGTGCAGAATTAATCGAATGGAGTCCTTTAAAGGATGAGCAACTTCCGACCGATATTAAAGGATTATATTTTGGCGGAGGTTTTCCCGAAGTATTTGCTCAAGAATTAAGTCAAAATCAGTTAATTTTAAACGCAGTTAAAACGGCTATTTTATCAGGGATACCGACTTATGCAGAATGTGGGGGGTTAATGTATTTGTGTGAAAAGATTATTGACTTTGAAAATAATGCTTGGTCAATGGTGGGAATCTTACCGACCACTGCGGTTATGGGAAAACGCTTAAAATTAGGGTATTATCAAGCAAAGGTTTTAAAAAATACTCCTTTATTATTAGAGGGAGAAATCATCACCGGACATGAGTTTCATCGGTCTGAACTGATAGAAAATCCGTCTGATCCTTTATATGAAATGCAGCGTTTTATGTCCTCGCAAACCACTGCCCCCGTATTAGAAGGTTGGGGAAATTGTTCTAATGTTCATGGGTCTTATTTACATCTCCATTGGGGAAATAGAATTGATATTCCTACCCGTTTTTTAAAGTCTTGTACACAATTAAGTAGTTACACAAAATAAATTACCTAGTTGAGAGAGGGAACAGCCCCCCAAACCCCCCGTGGGGGGATAGGAGGGGAAGGAACAGGGTGGAGGATGTGTAATTAATTTTGTTTAGGTACTTATAGCGGTGAATTTATGATTTGGTCAGAAAACTTAGAAACTGCGGTGATCCCCGATCCGATAACAGTAACACCCGATACCCCGTTAGATCAGGTGATCGAATTAATTACTCACACCAGAAGCATTTGTTATCCTACCTCACCGGAATTTAACCTCCTAGAAAATGCCAAAACAGAAGGACGGGGAAGTTGTGTAATTATTGTGGATAATAATAGTAATAATAGACCCATTGGTATTGTTACAGAACGAAATATAATTCACTGGATCGCCACAGGAAAAAACACAACCGGGGTTAAGGTCGCAGAGGTAATGAGTCAACCTGTTGTGACGCTTCAATATTTAGAACCGCAGGATATTTTCTCTGTCATCGAGCAGTTTCACCGGAATTCCATTCGTCATATCCCGGTAGTTAATCAAGATAAACTGGTGGGATTAATCACCTATGATACGATTATAAGTTCTATAGAACCAGCAAATTTGTTGCGGTTCAGAAAAGTTTTTGAAGTGATGAATCTCCAGGTGATTTGTGCGACTCCTCAAACTCCTTTATTAAATATAGCACAACTGATGTCAAAGCATCATATTAGTTGTGTAGTGATTGTTGAGGAAACCCCACAACCCATTCCGCTTGGAATCATCACAGAACGAGATTTAGTCCAGTTTAAAACGTTAAAACTCGATTTTAATTATACTCCATCGGCAAAGGTTATGAGTTCACCCCTGTTAACATTGCGTGGTGAAGATACTTTGAATATTGCCTATGAAACAATAGAATCCCATCACATTGGTCGCTTAATTGTGACTGGAAATCAGGGGGAATTAGTGGGACTGGTGACCCGAACTAATATTTTACAAGTGTTACAGCCCTTAGAAGTTTATAATGTTATTGAAGTCTTACATAAACAAGTTAAATACTTACAAGATGAAATAATTGAACTGCTAGAAGACCGTAACCTTAACTTGGAAAAACAAGTCCAAGAAAGCAATGAAAAATTGTATTATCGAGAAAAAGAGTTTCAAGTTATTGTTGAAACCAATCCTGATATTATATTTAGAATTGATTTAGATTATCGGTATCTCTATGTTAATACTGCAATTCAAAAATTTATCCAAGTTCCCCCTCAAGATTTAATCGGTAAATCTTTAGAGGATGTAGGATATGATCAAGAGCTAGTCAATCTTTGGAAAACCGTGTTTCAAAAGGGAATAGAAACAGAGAAAGAGCAACTGATTGAATATCCCTTTCCCACAATGTCAAGTTCAAACTGGTATGAAACTCGACTGGTTCCTGAATATACACCCGATGGCATTTTAATATCTTTTTTGGGAATTTCTAGGGATATTACTCCCCAAAAACAGTTAGAAGAAAAACTGCATCAGCAAGTCAAATTAGAAAAAATATTATATAGACGAACAGAAAAAAAATTACATGATCAAAATCAGAAATTAGAGTTATTGGCTGATATTACCCTCAATATTCGTCAATCTTTGCAACTAGGAGATATTTTGCAAGCCGCCGTGACAGAAATTCGCCAGATTTTAGATTGCGATCGCGTATTAATCTATCGAATTTTCCCCAACGGATCGGGAAAAACAATTACAGAATCAGTTATTTTTCCTGACTTATCAATACTTGATCAATATTTTACCGACGAAACTTTTTCAAGTGAGTGTGAACGCTTTTATGAACAAAGAAAAGTGAAAGTGATTGATAATATCGAAGCAGCTTATCCATCGGACAGACCTGAAAGTTTGTGTATGAGAGCATTAATGCAGCAGTTACAGGTGAAATCAAAATTAATTATTCCGATTTTTCAAAATCAGCAACTCTGGGGATTAATGTTAGCGCATCAATGCTTTGCACCCCATAAATGGACAGAGTTTGAAATTGAGATCATGCAGCAAATTTCCGATCAAGTGGGAATTGCGCTTGCTCAAGCTCAATTATTAATAGATTTACAAGCAAGTCAAGAACAGTTGCAGGATTTATTTGAAAATGCCAGTGATTTAATTCAACTAATTTCCTCTGAAGATGGACATTTTATTTATGTAAATCGAGCTTGGAAAGAAACCTTAAAATATAGCGATGAAGATATTAAAAATTTATCAGTTTTTGATATAATTGATTTTAACCAGACTCCTAAATGGCGTCAAATTTTTGAACAGTTAAAAAATGGAACTATTACCAAACAGAATTTAATTGAAACAAGATTTTTAACAAAAACCGGAGAAATTGTGATTTTAGAAGGCAGTGCTAACTGTCAAATTAAGGATGGTAAACCAACGGTTATTCAATCATTTTTCCACGATGTCACCGCTAAAAAACAGGCAGAAGAACAGCTACAAAAAGCTCTCAAAGAATTAACTTATCATAAATTAGCCCTCGATGAAATGGCAATCGTCGTAATTACAGATGCTAACGGGTTGATCACTTATGTTAATGATAAATTCTGTCAACTCTTTCAATATTCTCCTGAAGAATCTTTAGGCAAAACCCATAATTTAATTAATTCTGGCTATCATCCTTCGAGTTTATTTCAACAACTTTGGTTAACCATTTCTCAAGGCAAAGTTTGGCAGGGAGAAATCAGAAATCAAGCTAAAAATGGAGACTATTATTGGGTAGATAGTACGATTGTTCCCTTTGTCAATCAGGAGGATAAACCGTTCCAATATTTATCAATTATGTTAGATATTACAGAGCGCAAATTAGCAGAAGCTAAACTTTTAGAATTAAATCAGTTTCAACAAGCGATTTTAGATGGGGCAAATTACGCGATTATTTCTACAGATATGAATGGCATTATTCAAGTTTGGAACCGGGAGGCAGAAAATTTACTCGGTTATCAAGCTGAAGAAGTTATCGGTAAAAAAACTCCAGCTATCATTCACAATTCTCAAGAAATTATAGAACGTTCCTATAGTTTATCCTTAGAACTAGGAACAGAAATTGAACCCGGATTTGAAGTATTTGTTGCTAAATCTCGTCTCGGACAAAAAGAAGAACGAGAATGGATTTATGTTCATAAAGACGGCACACATTTTCCAGTCTTACTGTCTATTTCTAGCTTACGAGATCAAATGGGAAATATTAGCGGATTTTTAGGTATTGCTCAAGATTTAAGAGAACACAAACGCACAGAAGCCGAAATAAAAGTCGCTCAAGAACGGTTTCATTTAGCCATTCAAGCCGCCCAAGATGGATTTTGGGATTGGGATTTTGTCACAGGTAATTTTTATTTATCGCCCCGTTGGAAAGAGATGATAGGCTATAATAATGACGAATTACCGAATCAATTATCCTCCTGGGAGCAAGTCATTTTTGCCGAGGATAAAATTGAGGCGATAAAATTAATTGAAAACTATAACCAAGGTCGAATTGATCGGTTTCAAGCGGTTCAACGTTTTCATCATAAAAATGGCTCCACCGTCTATATTTTATCCAGAGCAATTCATCTTAAAGATGACCAGGGAAATGTCATCCGCATGGTGGGAGCCCATACGGATATTACAGAACTTCAAAAAGCTCAAGAAGTCTTAAAACAACAGTTAGCCGCCATTGAAGCCGCCATTGATGGCATTGCTATTTTAAAAGATGGACAATACATTTATTTGAATCAAGCTCATCTTGAACTCTTTGGTTATACTTATCCTGAAGAATTATTAGGAAAAAGTTGGACGGCACTGTATAAACCCGAACAACTAGACTATTTTCAACAGCATACTTTTCCGATTTTATCCGAACAACGTCATTGGCAAGGAAAAGCCACTGCTCAACGCAAAGATGGCAGTATTTTTACAGAAGAAGTCTCACTAACTTTAACCGATGATGATTTATTAATTTGTGTCTGTCGAGATGTTACGGAGCGCTTAAAAGCGGAAGAAAAAATTAAAGCCTCACTCCTAGAAAAAGAAGTTTTATTGCGAGAAATTCACCATCGAGTTAAAAATAATCTCTATGTAATTTCTAATTTATTAGATTTACAAGCAGATACCTTGGAACAGGAGGAACAACGCAATTTATTTGCCGAAAGTCAAAATCGAATTCAAACAATGGCACTAATTCACGAACAGCTTTATCAATCAAATGATTTATCACAGGTGAATTTTGCCAATTATATTCAAAATCTTGTAGAAAAATTATCGTTATCCTATCAAACAAAACACTGTCAGGTTGAAATCATTCTCGATGTTCAACCCGTCACATTAAGTTTAGAAAGTGCGATTCCCTGTGGACTTTTAATTAATGAGTTAGTCACAAATTCTTTTAAATATGCTTTTCCAAATTCTCAATATGGAGCCATTAAAATCGAGTTAAAACTTGAAAAACAAAAACAAATTTTTCTGAAAATCAGTGATAATGGTATAGGCATTCCCAAGAATTTTGATTGGCAAGATAGTCCCTCTTTGGGATTAAGATTAGTCAGTATTTTAGCAGATCAATTAGAGGCATCCATGGAAGTTGATTGTAGCAATGGTACAAGTTTTACCCTCACTTTTCAAGAACAAAGCTATAATTAATTTATGAATATATGGCAGTCTTCAAAACAGTTAGGACATAAACAGATTCTGAAACCTAGATGGTGAAATCTTGTTTTTCCTGTTCCGGTGTTCCCAGCCATAATTTTAACAATCAGAGGGTTTTAACCAAATGACAGCTACTATTTTAATTGTAGAAGATGAGTTAATTGCCGCTGAAAGTATCGCCAGAAGTTTGAAAAAACAAGGGTATACAGTTATTTCTCGGATTAATTCTGGAGAAAAAGCCTTAGAACAGGTTGCGAAAAATCCCCCGGATTTAATTTTAATGGATATTCATTTACGCGGGGAATTAGATGGTATTGAAACAGCTAAACGCATTCGAGAACATCATCAAATTCCGATTATTTATATTACGGCTTATTCTGATAATTCAATGATTGAACGCAGCCAAGAAACTAATCCTTCTGGATATTTAATTAAACCATTTAAAGCTCAAGAGGTGATTAAAGCTGTTCAAAAAGCCTTGTTATAGCAGGGAACACCGGAACAGCCCCCGCCCGTGCACGGGGGGATTGGGGGGGAGGGAACAGGAGGGAAATACTTCACTGTCTGAGTTCCAATATCGGTCTGGTGTCCTAACTGCCTTGGCCGTTGCTATAATCCCATAAACTAGGAAAATAGCTCTACTTTTTCCAGGGAAGTTTTGTTCCCATTTCTGTTAATGCAGATAGGATTAAATACAGAGTTAAAACAGCAATTCCCAACAAAAATAAACCTAAATCTTGATTCATTCAGTCTATAGCTCTACGCACTCTTAGAACAGGGAACAGACCCCCAAACCCCTCGTGCATGGGGAGCTAGGGGGGGAGGAAACAGCCCTCGATTCCCCCTTTTCTAAGGGGGGTTAGGGGGGTTAAAAAGTTAGTTAAATTGACTTAACCGTTGTTGGAGAATTTCCGCTTGTTTTTGCGCTTCAGCTAAACTATTGCGGGTATTTTCTACAACTTCCGGTTCGGCACGGTTAACAAAATTAGAGTTATTCAAATTACGTTGTAACCCTTGAATTTCTTTTTCAACTTTTGCTAATTTTTTCTGTAATTTCGTTTGAAATGCAGCTAAATCAACCACCCCGGCTAAAGGCATTAATACCTGTACAGTTCCCACGACTCCCGCAATACTTTGTCCTTCATTTCCAGTTAACTTTTCTGTAATAGTTAACGCTTCAACTTTTCCTAACTCTTGAATATAGGTTTGTCCTTGTTTCAAAATTTTTTGTTCCTTGGTGCTTTCGCTTTGCAGAATAGCGTTAACCTTAACCTTGGGTTTAATATCCGCCTCCGCGCGTAAATTTCGGACGGTACGAATTGCCCCAATAATTAACTCAAAATCCACCTCTAGTTTCGGATCAATAATGCTGATAATTTCACTAGATTGCTCTTGATAAATTTCGGAATAAATGTTAGGAATTTCAAGGTTATTATCGGCTTTTGCACTCCCGATAAATTCCGTTTTCAACTCCTCTAAAATCTTCCCAAGTTCCTCCCGTTGGGACGCTTTTAGCAAATATCGATACACAAACCAACCCGAATATCCCATCCCAATTAGTTCAAAAATGGTAGAGACTAAGGGTAACTCGTTAAGGGCATTTAACGCCGCCACAAAACATTTAACCGTTAAAAAAGCAACGAAAAATAGACCCGTCAGAATTAGAGGTTTTTGATATTGTTTAAAGAAACCTCCTAAAACCTCCGGTAATTCAAACAAAATTGTGATGGATTGACCTAAAATTGAATCAGGATCATTAACAAACTTTCCTAACCGTTGCACTTCCAGGTCTAATACATTATCTTCTACCACCACCGGATAGGGTTGCAACGCTAAACAAGATTCTTCTCCCGTTTGCGTTAAACTATGCCAAATTTCTTCGGTAATATGGGGCATAAACGGGTGGAGAAGTTTTAAAATCCCTTCTAAAACATAAGCTAAAGTTTGTTGGGAAACCTGACGAGAGGCGTTATTTTCTCCTTGTAAACGGGGTTTAGCTAATTCAATATACCAATCACAAAAATCTCCCCAAATAAACTCATAAATGCCTTTAGCCGCTTCACCAATACCGTAATTATCCATATCCTCATGGGTTTGTTTTACGGTTTGGTTAAAGCGAGATAGAATCCATTTATCACTCAGTTCTAACTGATTAATATTTGGTTCTCCTAACTGTTTGGGAGATTTTCCGTCTAAATTCATCATCACAAACCGAGACGCATTCCAGAGTTTATTGGCAAAATTTCGAGAGGCTTCAACAGATGCAGATTCGTCGGTTTCTCGGTTATATTCTAAACGAATATCCTGCCCTGCTCCGATGACTTCTTTCATTAAGGTAAACCGCACCGCATCGGTTCCGTATTTATCGATCAGTAATAACGGATCAATACCGTTTCCGGCGGATTTTGACATTTTCTTGCCATTTTCATCCCGAATTAACCCGTGAATATATACGGTTTTGAAGGGCATTTTATCGGTAAAATATGCTCCCATCATCGTCATCCGGGCAACCCAGAAAAAGATAATATCAAAACCTGTTGATAGGGTACTGGTAGGATAATATTTGCTTAAATCTAAAGTTTCTTCCGGCCATCCCAAGGTAGAAAACGGCCATAAACCGGAGGAAAACCAAGTATCTAAAACATCAGGATCTTGTTCTAAAATAACAGTTTCTCCGAATTTGGCGATCGCTTTTTCCTGGGCTTCTGTTTCCGTTCTAGCTACTACAAACGGCGTATTATCGCTAATTTTACCGCCCGTTTCACTAACCGCATACCAAGCCGGAATTTGATGCCCCCACCACAATTGTCGAGAAATACACCAATCATCTAATTTAACTAGCCAATCTCGATAAACCTTAGTCCAACGGTCAGGAACAAAGACAGGAGAATCCTGTTGATCTAAACAATTTAACGCCTTATCTGCCAGGGGACGAATTTTAACAAACCATTGAGTTGATAATAGCGGTTCTACCGGAACTTTACCGCGATCGCTATAGGGAACCGTATGTTTATAGTCCTCAATTTTAACTAAAAATCCCTTATCTTTCAGGAATTGAATCAGATTTTTTCGGGCGACAAATCTATCCTGTCCGGCAAATGGCCCCGCGTTTTCATTTAACGAACCATCCTGATTCATAATATTAATCATCGGCAGTTGATGCCGTTGACCCATTTGAAAATCATTCGGATCATGGGCCGGAGTTACCTTAACACAACCCGTACCAAAATTCGGNTCAACAAAATCATCCCCAATAATCGGAATTTCCCGTTTAATAATCGGTAAAATTACTGTTTTCCCAATTAAATCTTTATAGCGAATATCATTAGGATTCACCGCTACCGCCGTATCCCCCAACATCGTTTCCGGTCGGGTGGTTGCCACTTCCACATAACCACTACCATCGCTTAAAGGATAACGAAAATGCCACAAATTCCCATCAACTTCTTTATTTTCTACTTCTAAATCCGATACCGCCGATTGACTAGCCGGACACCAATTAACTAAATATTTTCCCCGATAAATTAACCCATCTTCATATAATCTAATAAAGGCTTCTAATACCGCTTTTGATAACCCTTCATCTAGGGTAAATCGTTCCCGTGTCCAGTCACAAGAAACCCCCAAACGTCGCAACTGATTAACAATTGTTCCGCCAGATTCTTGTTTCCATTCCCAAGCTCGTTGTAAAAATTTTTCTCGCCCTAAATCGTCGCGAGTTTTCCCTTCTGCTTTCAGTTGTCGTTCTAAAATCGTTTGGACTGCAATACTGGCGTGATCCATCCCCGGCAAATACANNGNGTTATAACCCTTCATCCGATGATACCGAATCAGAGCATCAATTAGGGAATTATTAACAGCATGACCGATATGGAGATTTCCCGTCACGTTGGGGGGGGGAATCATAATACAATAGGGTTCTCCGGGTTGGTTGGGGTCAGCTTTAAACACCTGATGAGCTTCCCAATACTGTTGCCATTTGGCCTCGGTACTAAAGGGTTCGTATTTCGTGGCTTGGGTTGGGGTCGTTGCAGTCATGTTTCGACAAGTTGGGCAATTTTAGACAATCTTTTCTATTCTGCCATATTTGGGGTTGAGGGCTGCCCCCTAATCCTAGAAACGCTGAACAGTATAGGTTTTAGCGATATCAAAAAAAAGTTTTAAAAAGGGGTTGACATTCCCAGAAAAAGCGAGTAGATTAGTAAGTTGTGAGAGGCAAGCAAAACACAAACGGCTGCAAACCTCAAACCCAGGTAAAAGTTTGTAGAGCTTTCCTGGTGCCTATGGCTCAGTGGAACCACTCCGATCCATCTCGAACTCGGAAGTGAAACGCTGATACGGCGAAGATACTTGGAGGGTAGCCTCCTGGGAAAATAGCTCGGTGCCAGGTTAATAATCAAAAACCCCCTTCCAGTGATAAATCGGAAGGGTGTTTTTGTTTGTATAATAGTTTCTGCATAGATGATCGCCAATATTACTTGCAACAATGCACATAGGTTGGGTACTTTGAAAAATAACAAACTTTTAAGTTATGAAGATTATTTCACTTCGACTAAAAAATAATTTTTTGGGTTGGGATTTTGATGAAATCAAATTTTCCTCAAATTTAACCCTTTTTGTAGGCGTATCAGGTGCAGGAAAAACCCAAATCTTGCGTGCAATTATTGATTTAAGACGTATTGCAAATGGACAAGCTATAAATGGGTTGGAATGGAAAATCATATTTTCTACTGTAAAAGGAACCCTGGTCTTCGCCTTAGAATACATGAAAAACCTTTATACTCTCTGAAAGGTAAATACAAAACTTTAGAGAGTATAGTCAATAGTGAGGAAGATATTAGAACTAAACTATATCTGACTTATGAAAATCAGCTAGATATTTTTGATCAAATTAGAGAAAGATTTATTGATGTTTTTCCACAAATCGAAGATATAAAAGTTGAACCGCTTAAAACACTAGATAATAAAATGTTTTCCTTAAGTTAAGCTATTTCCTATTCTTGATTAAATTGGGGTGGAAAAACAAATTTTTGATTTTGATCAATAGAATAATCTGTAGCAGAATTCATCAGTTGATTTACCCTTTCATTCGCTTCAAAACCAGGCTGTTTTAGGGTTGAAGATTGATTAATAGTTGAGAGTGTAACCTGAGTTTTTTTAACGGCTTCTGCGAGAGGTTCTAATTTTTCCGACATTGATTTTTGTCTTTCTAAACTTTGAGTTGAGTTAAATAATCTCCCCAAACCATTAATTAAGTTTTTCAGGTTATTTTGTAATTGTTCATCCCCGGTTACTTGGTTAACATCTTCACTAATTTTTTGAATAGTTTGTAGTGTATTTCTGGTTGAATTTAAAGTTTGTTGAATGAGGATTAAATTTTCAGGGTCACTGACTCCCTTTGATAAATCTCTGAGGTTAGCTGATGTGGCTTCTGCATTAGCTGAGGCGGCTTCCAAATTTTTAATAATATTAGCCTGTTCTAATTGAGTCATGATCGGGGTTAGACTTCCGACTAAAACACTGAGTTCCTTGGTGGTTTGATTAATATTTTCTAAAGTAGAAATTAAACTAGATCGATTATTCGCTAATAATCCACTAAATTGATTACTAAGAGCGCTAACTTGATTCGCCGCCTGACTGATAGAATTGGCAGAATTAACAGTAGCTTTAGTGACTTCTTCTGTATCTCTTTGAACACCAGTTGAAAGATTGGTTATTTCTGAAGTCAAAGCATTAACTCCTTGACTAACTGATTGATTTAAACCAATGATTCCAGTATCTACAGACCCATTTAATTGCCTAATTTCTGACTCAGTAGTGGCTAAAAAATCCGATATTTTCCCACTTAAATTGATGGCTTCTTGTGCGGCACTAGAACTGGTTTTGGCGGCGGCATTTAGGTTAGCAAATAACTCTGGATTTCCATAGATTTCTGCAAATTGATATAAACTGCCAATTAGTTTCATAATATCAATTCCTAGCTCTCCAGGAATGCGAGTATTATTACAAAGAATAGTTTCAGGACAATCGGGACTAAGCGGATCTGCATCTGCGAAGTTTTGAGAAAATTTTTCCTTGGGAATAATATCAATATATCCTTCATTTAATAAACCAATTTGGTTAGATTGAATGATCACATTGCGAGGAATAATAAAACTACTCGGTGTAATTTCTAAAATGGCATCAACAGCATTTAAGGATGCTTTAAGTTGAACCAATCGACCCACTTTAACCCCTCGATATCTGACAACTGTTCCGATTTGTAATGCAGACGCATCAGAAAATTCTGCAATAATTGTGTAACTACGACTTCCTAAACTAATATTTTTCAGCCATAAAACTACGGCTCCGAGTAAACCCAATCCCAACAAAATTAATAAACCCACAGAACCTTCCCGAATAGCTCGCGATCGCATAGTTTTCTCTCTCACAATTAGGGTAAACTTTTAACATCATAAATCTGGTATTTCCCTCTAACTTAACTGGACAACAATTTGATTTTCTAAAAGCAGTTTATCGGTTAATAAGTCTTCAACCGTAATTCTTAAAAATCGTTTTTCATCTACTTGAAATAAGACTTTAATCCGATCACTTCCTGGGTTTCCTAGAGGGGCTAATTGAGCAATGGTGCGACCGCCTGGGGTATCATTTAAAGATTGAACAATTTGGCTTTGATCTAAACGACGAGTGACCAAACGATCGCCATCAAAATAAACCTCTGTTCCTCCGGTTTCATCCCCCAATTCTCCTAAAATCAATTCAATACTGGGTTGATTTTCCAAAGATGCACCCAACATTAATTCTATGGGTGTCGTCATCGGATAGGGTTGACCTGATCTTATAATTGAATGCCAACTATGGCAATTATCCCGACGATTCCAATAGCGAACCCCATAACTATGATATAAAAAATCTTCTATTTTTGTCCCTTGATTTAGTTGTAAAGCACCATGGGAAATCGCCTCAAAAGGTTTTTTACGGCGAATTTTATCATTCTCAAAATATTGCTGAATCCAAGTTTGTACCGATGGAATTTGAGCACTTCCTCCCACTAATAAAACAGCATTGATATCAGAAACTTCAATTCCTTGACGGCGAGCTTGTTGGAAAACTTTACCAATAGAATCATCTAAGGTTTCAAAAAAACTAGCATTAGTAAGAATAGTTTCAAACTGGTTCCGCGTTAAGGTTAATTCATAACTATCTAAGGTTTGGTCATCAAAATAAACTTCTGTCGCTTGAGTTTGTAAAGATAATTGAATTTTTAAACGTTCAGCTAAACGATTAGTTAGGCTATTTTTGGGTAAACCTTGGGTTTTAGTAAAGTAATCTAATAACCAATTATCAATATCAGAACCCCCTAAATTTTGCCCCGCTTTCGCTAAAACTCTAGCAGTTTGTACCCGTTGTCCTGATGATTCTGTAAAGGATTTTTGCCCCCATTTTAAAATAAAACCTAACGGTTTTTTATTGTTATTTGCTTCTAAACGAACTAGGGAGAGATCTAACGTTCCTCCACCTAAATCAATTACCAGCAAAAGCTCTTGATCTGCTAATCCATAACCTAAAGCAGCCGCCGTGGGTTCATCTAACAGTTTTACCTGTTCTACATCAAGAGATTCAGATACTTTTCCAAGCCAATAACGATAGGATTCAAAGCTGTCAACTGGAACGGTAAATACCAAAGAATCAACCTCCATAGGTATTTGACGAATAGCATTCACAATTCCTCTTAAAAACAATTCTCCCACTCGTTCAAAGCTAATAATTTGACCATCAATTTCGGGTAAAAATCCCTGAATATTACTCCCAATTCCCCGTTTAAAATTCTTGAAAAAACGAGGATTATTACTAATATCATATCCTCCATCTCGTACTTGTTGACCCAATAAAATATCCGGTTGACTCGCATCTTTTAAATAAACTAAACTCGGAATTAGGGGAGGATTTTGGCTGGAAATTTGAGATAAATTAGGCAGTTTTAAGGTTTCGGGTTTTTGTGTCGCCGAATTCCAACGGGAAATCACTGTATTACTGGTTCCAAAATCAATCGAAATAGTCATTTTTCTAAATATTTTATAATAGAAATAATTAAGAGTTTGCTTCTTTTTCTAAGATTAACGTAACCGGGCCATCATTTTCGATTGAAACTTGCATCATGGCGCCAAATTTCCCTGTTTCTACTTTTAAACCACTCAAACGCAATTGTTCAACAAACTGTTGATAAAGCTTTTCAGCCGTTGCTGGAGGTGCTGAACGATCAAAGGACGGACGCCGACCCTTGCGACAGTCCCCATAGAGAGTAAATTGACTTACCACTAATAATTCACCTTGAATTTCTTGAATGGATTTTTCCCATTTTCCAGTGTTGGTTTGGGGATCGGAAAATAATCTTAATTCTAAGCATTTTCGCACCATCCAATTAATTTCTATTTCGGTATCTGTTTGAGCAATTCCTACTAATAGGTTGAGTCCTCTCCCAATTTGACCGATGATTTCACCTCCGACAGTAACTTGAGACGCATTAACTCGTTGAACAATTACCCGCATATCAGTAATCAGTAATCAGTTATTAGTCATCAGTTAATAGTAGGGTGCGTATTATCAGTACACGCACCATTACTATTGTTCACCTATTAACTAATATTTTATTTCCCAAATCCTTTTCCACGACTGGTAGAGGGAAGACATAAACAATGATTGAGTTGAGATCGTAGAATTTCATGATCTAATTCCTGACCAATTAAAACTAACTGGGTTTTGGGTTCGGTTTTCCACTCATCATCATCAATTGAAAACCGTTTTCCACTCAGATGAAAAATATGACGTTTGGGACTTTCATCAAACCATAAAATTCCTTTGGCTCGAAACACACTTGCGGGAAGTTGGTTATCCAAAAAGTATTGAAATTTTCTTAAAGAAAGGGGTTGATCACTTTGGAAAGAAAGGGAGGTAAAACCATCATTTTCTAAGTGATTAGAATGGTGGTGATGATCATGATCATGATCGTGCTCACAATCTGGATCACAGACATGATCATCATGGTCATGGTCGTGATCATGTTTGTGCTCATGATGGTCATGTTCATGGGATTGATCATCAAAATATTGATCGGATTGGAATAATCCAACACTCAGAATTAAAGGTAAGGAAACTTGAGAGTTAGTGGTGCGTAAAATTCGGGCATCTTTTTTCATATCCCGAATTCTGACTTCCAATAAATCTACCTCGGCTTCATCGACTAAATCGGTTTTATTTAAAACAATAATATCCCCATAGACAATCTGACTATTGGCGGCTTGACTATTGAATAAATCCAAACTAAAATTAGCACAATCTACTAATGTTACAATGGAATCTAAACGAGTCATATCCCTTAATTCTGTACTTAAAAAAGTCAGAGCGACCGGAAGCGGATCGGCGAGTCCGGTGGTTTCTACCACCATATAATCCACTTTTTCAGGACGTTCTAAAACCTTATAAACCGCATTAACTAAATCTTCATTAATGGTGCAACAAACGCAGCCATTACTTAACTCAACCATTGTATTATCTTCATCGGTATTGATAATCAATTCATTATCAATTCCAATTTCACCAAATTCATTCACCAGGACGGCGGTTTTGATTCCCTGCTGATTGGATAAAATATGATTCAGCAGGGTGGTTTTCCCACTTCCTAGGAATCCTGTAATAATGGTGACAGGCATTCCCCGCTTGGGGTCATCCATGGTTAATTCTGTCTTAGGTGTGACGGTGGACTGCATAGGGGTACTACCAAAAACGTCAAAAATTTAACTGGTAATTTTCAGTGTATCCTATTCTTTCCCAGATGACAATTTTAGAATTAAAGATTGTGGAATAAAACCTTTAATAATTGCTCAACAACAATTTTCCAGGTAAATCTTTTTGAGACAAAATCAGGCCCGATTTTTTGGAGGAATTGATAAAGGGTTTCTTTTTGAATTACCATTTCCATTAACTGTAATAAATGTTCCTGATCCGGTTCTAAAAAGAATCGAGTTTCTCCTGTTTTTAAAGTCATTTTCTCAAATTTACTTCTGATTTTATAGACTAATTTTTCATCGGTAAAATCATCCGTTGGCCCCCCGTCGGTACAGATAACGGGAATACCAGAAGCCATCGCTTCTAACACCGGAAGATTAAACCCTTCGGCGGCATAAGGAGACACATAAGCATCGGCGGCTTGATACAATTGTGCCATTTCTAAGGATGATAAGTTATTACCAATATAAACCATTCGAGAGGAAATCCGTTGTATTTCTGTCTCGTTTAATGTGTCTTTTGTAGCTTGTTTGAGATAGTCTTTAGAAGGAAAAATTGCATCTCTCCCTTTTAAAACTAATCGGGCTTGGGGATATTTTTCTGTAATTTGAGCAAAGGCTTTTAAAATCCGATCAATTCCCTGACGTTCATTCCACATTACCCCAATATTCAGGAAGATAAAACCATCATTCCAGCCAAATTTTTTTCTTAATTCCTGTCGTTTTTCTTCGGGTAAAGGATGATAAATATTAGGGTCAATTCCTAAAGGAATTACCACTACTCGTTCAGGAACAGCGCCACTGCGAATAAATCCTTCCCTCGACCAATGGGAGGAGGTAATAATTAAGGTATCAGAATTCCGATGAGCTTCTCTAAAACATTCAATTTTCATACCATTTAAAATAGAACGTGGCACAATTCCCCATTCTGTACAGCCAAAAATAGCGGTTTTTTTACTAGATGAAGCTGTTAAATTAAACGGACAATAAACCCGCAGGGTAACATCCACTTGTTCCTCGGTTTTAGGAACAGTAATTTGGTCTAATATATTTTCAGCTTCGATACTTAATAAATGTTTGCTAGGTTTCCAGTCTGAGGTAACATATTTAATATCTTTATGAAAAACTTTTAAAGCTGGATATTTAACCATTTCTAACAGTTGATAACTGTTAATAAAGGAATAGGAATGGGGAATATCTCGCCATCCTTCGACAATAATACTATGGGAATCAGATAAACAAACAGAATCTTTAATTATGGGATTTGCCCAGGATATTGCTGTTTGATCTTGGCAAACTTCTAAGAGTTGATCAACGGTATGTTTCCAGGTATAATGTTGATTAATCCATTCGGGCGCAGTTTTTCTAGCCTGTTCTCGCCAGGTAGAATTATCTATTACCTCTTGCATTAATTCTGCCAGATGTTTCCAATTTGGATGCAGAAAGAATTGACTTTGATTTTGAATAATTCGAGTTTTAAATCGAGTATCTATTTTTAAGTTAAACTCTGGATTAATAATTTCTTCTGTGGCTCCTCCAGAAGCATAAATAATCGGTAGTCCCGATGCTGCTGCTTCTAATACTGATAAATTAAAAGCAGTGGCAATATCCACCGCTAAATAAGCATCGGAAATTTGGTATAATTGGGCTAGGGATGCACAGGATAGGGTTTGATTAAAATAGGCAACTCGCTGTTTAACTTTAGTAACTTCTTCCTCGGTTAATACTTGTTGACTAGCACTGGTTAACCACTGGTTAGAGTCATGAAAAAAATCCGATCCTTTTAAGACTAATCGCGCCTGGGGATATCGTTCTATAATACGAGAAAAAGCTTTTAAAATGGGTTTAATTCCATCTTGATCCTGTAAACTTCCAACATGGAAAAATATAAAATAATCTTCCCATCCCCATTGTTTTCTAAGTCTATTTCTTTCGGTTTCATCTAAGGGATAATAAATTTTAGGATCAACACCCCAAGGAATAACCTTTATTTGTTCAGGATTTAGACCACTGCGGATCAGTCCTTCCCGTGACCATTGGGAGGGCGTAATCATAGTAACATCGGGATTAATTATTTGATTTTTTAAGTGAAATAGGGGTTTAAGTTGTGGCGAAGAATCAATTAAAATTCCCCAAGGAGCAGTGGTATAGATCAGGGTTTTTTGACTTTGAGATGAGTTAAAATTAAAGGGTTGATAGAGACGGATAGTAACATCAGCAGGGGGATTAATTGCTTGAGTAATTTGTTGTAACTGGGTTTCTAATGGAGGTGGGAATAATCCGTTTAAATGTTTCCACTGGGGTTTTAAACCGGGAATATCTTGATGGGTTATTTCTAATTGCGATCGCTTTAACAGTTCCAAAAGTTGGAATTGATTGGTGATACTATAAGCATGGGGGATAAAACGCCAACCTTCAACATGAATTTTCATAGATATTTTTTTCCTTAAATATAAATTAATGAATAATTTCTCTTGACGAATGTTCCCTTAATGATTAAAATAAATCAAGGCAGCAAATAGAATTAAAACATAGTTTTCGATCATGATCAACCCCTGAGACTAACTTACTGAAAATCTATGAAATCTGAACGACGTATTTCATTTTCCCTCTCTAGTCTGCTGCTGATTTTAGCATCTGTATTTCTACTGATTCTGCTCTGGCAAATTCGAGGTTTAATCGTTCTATTAATGATTTCTGTGGTTTTAGCCGCTTCTATTGTTCCTATTGTTAATTTGGCAGAAACAAAACAGGTTCCTCGATATTAGTTGAAAATCTGTATCTACAACCCAAACTAATCGCCGAACAACAAGAGGAAAGTTCTGCCCCGGGTGATGAGGTATCCTCCAGAAACTAATTTTTCAATTTTGATGACTTACCAATTCCAGAGGCTAAACTAGATCCGTTGCCCCAAAAAACATTGGGAAAACTAGCCCCCCTAGCTCTGTTTCCCCTGACTGCATCCCGATTTCTTCAACCCCGAAATTCTATGCACTACGCGCTCCAACGCCAACTCAAACGTCTGAGCCTTGATCAACAAACTCCTCCGGTTGATCTCGCTACATGGCAAGAATTTCTGGAAGTCGTTAACCACAGCTACAATAAAGCGGATCGAGAACGAAATTTAATCGACCGCTCCCTTACCATGTCTTCCCGGGAAATGTTGGAGTTATATAACCAACAAACTCAAGAATCAGAAGCTCGTTTACAAGCAGAAAGGGATCGAGCTAAATCCGTAATTAGTTCCCTCGGCGCGGGGTTATGTATTTTAAATCCCCAGGGCGGTTTGTTATCAATGAATCCTGAAGCGGAAAGGCTACTAGGATGGTCGGAAGTTGAATTAGTCGGGAACCCGATTTTAGAGTGGATTGGAGGGCGATCGCAATTATCCTTAGATGGGTTTCAACAGCTTACCGAATCCGCCTCCACCCCCGCAGAGTTAACCTCTTTCCTAGAACCGATCAAATCCAGTGACGATCAGTTTCTCTGCGCCGATGGCAGTATTTTACCCGTTTCCTATGTATTAACTCCGATTTTAGAGAAAAACACCTTTGTAGCAGCCGTCTTAGTGTTTTTAGACATTACCGAACGCAAACAAGCTCAGTTAGAAGCCGAACGTTCGATCTCTCTCCTACGCGCCACTTTTGATTCCACCGATGCCGGAATTTTAGCCGTTGATCGCACGGGAAAAATCTTAAATTTTAATCAGAAATTTGTGGAAATGTGGCAAGTTCCCACCACCCTATTCAAGCCTCCCCACGATCAATCCGCCCTAGCCTTTGTGTTAAGACAATTAAAAGATCCGCCTCGATTTCTAAAAACGGTCATGCAGCTTTCTTCTGAACCGCAAACACCAACTTATGATGTGGTAGAATTCAAAGACGGCAGAGTTTTTGAGCTATATTCCCATCCTTCCCAAATGGGAGAAAAATTAGTTGGGCGAGTCTGGAGTTTTCGAGATATTACCCAAAGAAAACGAGTCGAAAAAGCCCTACAATATCGGGTAGAATTTGAACAATTAATTACTAATTTATCGACTCACTTTATTAGTTTAACCACCGATGGGATTGAAAATGGTATTCAACAGGCTTTAGAACGAATTAGTATCTTTATTGAGGTAGAACAAAGCTATTTATATTTATTCGCCGATCAGGAAATCCAGATGAATTCGGTTTATCAGTGGTTAGCGAGTAAAAGTCCAAATCTTGGCCTACAAGAAAACGCAAGATTAACCGATTTATTAAAGAAAATATTACCCTCAAAACTCTACCTTTTTGATATTCCTTGGTTAGAAAAACAACTCAACCGCTATGAAAATATTTATCTAGCGATTCAAGATTTACCCCCAGAAGCACTAAAGGATTTAGAATATTTACGACAATTTCATCAAAGTTTAGAATTATCATCTTATTGCGAAACCGATACTTTACCTGCAATTGCATCCATTATTCTAGTTCCGTTAGTCTGTCGTCGCGCCCTGGTAGGTTTTCTGCGATTTGATTCTATCTATTCTAGTTATACCTGGTCATCGGATAATATTGCCCTATTAAAAATGGTAGGAGAAATGTTTTCTAATGCCATTGAACGCAAACAAACCGAAGAATTTTTACGACAAACTGAAGCCAAATATCGCAGTATTTTTGAAAATGCCGCCGAGGGAATTTGTCAAACCACTCCAGAAGGGAAATACCTGAGTGCTAACCCGGCATTGGCAAGAATTTTAGGCTACAATTCCCCAGAGGATTTATTACAAACCATCACAGATATTGATCGTCAATTATATATTAATCCTCACCGTCGAACCGAATTTATCACAGCAATTCAAAACAATAATTCCGTATCCAGGTTTGAATCCCAGGTTTATCGCCGAGACGGAAGTATTATTTGGATCTCAGAAAATGCCAGGGCTGTTCGAGATCAAACCGGACAACTACTCTGTTTTGAAGGCACAATCGAAGATATTACCGAAAGTAAACAAGCCGCAGAAGCCCTGAAACAAGCCAAGGAAGCCGCCGTTGCCGCCAACCGAGCTAAAAGTAGCTTTTTAGCCAATATGAGTCACGAACTCCGCACTCCTTTAAATGCGATTATTGGCTATAGTGAGATTTTGGCAGAAGAAGCCGGAGACTCAGGATATGAAGATATTGTTCCTGATTTAGAACGAATTCGCACGGCTGGACGTAACTTACTATCTTTGATTAATGATATTTTGGATATTTCTAAAATAGAAGCGGGGCGGATGGATTTGTATTTGGAAACCTTTGAGATTCCCATGTTAATTGAAAGTGTCGTCGCCACGGCTCAACCGCTTGTAGATCAAAATAGAAACACATTGGACATTCACTATGCCCCCAATACCCCCAGCACCATGCTCGCCGATTTAACTAAAGTTCGACAGGTCTTATTGAACCTGATTAGTAATGCAGCTAAATTCACCTCAGCAGGCCAAATTACCCTCGATATTTGTCTAGCCCAAACCCTACCCTGGGAAGACGTTCACCCGCAAAATCTGACCGTCGATCCCAAATCAGGCTATATTGCTTTCCAAGTNCNAGATACCGGAATTGGCATTACTCCCGAACAACAAAAACAACTATTTGAACCCTTCACCCAAGGAGACGCCTCAACCACTCGCCGTTATGGGGGAACGGGATTAGGACTAACGATCAGTCAACGCTTTTGTCAAATGATGCAGGGTTCGATTAGCGTTAATAGTGAACTATCCAAGGGTTCCACCTTTACCGTCTATTTGCCCCTCTGGGTTCAATCCCTATTCCCAGAAGCGGAATTGGAATCCGAACCCGAGGAACCTTTGGCAGAACCGGATTTAATCTGGGTTGAACCTACCTTGACAGTTAATAGTTCATCGGCAACGATCTTAGTCATTGATGATGATCCCGATACCCGGAATTTAATCGAGCGATCGCTAATCGAGCACCGAATGCGGGTAGAAACCGCAGCTACAGGAGAAGAAGGACTTCAGCGTGTCCAAGAATTGCGTCCCGATGCCGTGATTTTAGATATAATCCTGCCAAAAATGAGCGGTTGGGCGGTATTATCAACATTAAAAGCCGATCCTAATCTAGCTGAGATTCCAGTGATCGTGTTATCGTTCATCAGCAATAAAAACCGAGGGTTTGCCTTAGGTGCATCGGACTATCTAACAAAACCTTTTGATGGGAAGCGTCTGGCTACTTTACTAAGTAAGTATCAACCTGATCGGAAACCGGATATTCTGCCCCTAGCTAATCACATTTTAGTTGTTGAAGATGATCCTATAATCCGACAAATGTTACGCGGATTATTACAGCGACAGGGTTGGATAGTTCAAGAGGCGGCCGATGGTGAAGTCGCTTTGCAATTGATCCAACAGTCCGCTCCCAGACTAATTCTGCTGGACTTAGTTCTTCCCCGAAAAAGTGGTTTTGAGTTGATCCACGACCTTCAAAAAGCTGAACAGTGGGCGCATATCCCAGTTATCGTAATTACGGCTGCGGAATTAACCCCCACAGAATGGATGCAATTGCGGGGATATGTGGAGCAAATTCTTCAGAAAGGCAGTTATAGCGGTGAAGATCTTTTGAAAGAAATTCATACGTTGTTGAATGCCAGCTTGAAACAGTTTCCATTAAATTCTAAATCGTGAAAATTCTAAGCCTAAACTATTAATGTTGAGATCAGATCATGGTAAAGATTTTATTAGTTGAAGATAATGAAATGAATCGGGATATGCTCAAACGACGCCTATTCCGCAAGGGATATGAGGTATTTATTGCCGTGGATGGGGCTGAGGGTGTGGAACTGGCCCATTCAAAAATGCCCGATCTGATCCTGATGGATATGAGTTTACCCGTGATGGATGGATGGGAAGCTACCCGACAAATTAAAGCCGATCCAAAAACCAAAGCCATTCCCGTAATTGCGTTAACGGCCCATGCTATGGCGGGCGATCGGGAAAAATGTTTGGCCGCCGGGTGCAATGATTACGATACAAAACCCGTAGAATTTTCCCGTCTATTGGACAAAATAGAAGTCTGTTTAAAGAAAGCCACCGCACCCTAATCAGTTATCAGTAAACAGTCAACAGTCAACAGTTATCAGCCAAGAGAAACTATAAATCTCTACTCTTAACTCTTACGGAAATATTGTAGAATCTGCTGAAAGCGATCTCAATTTTTATCTGAGCAACTGATTTAATGAAAACCTTAGCTGGGGGCCTGGTACTTGTTGTTACTATCCCAAAACGACAGTAGGAGCCACGAATAAGAGATGGAAGCTCAACCCGATCGCGTACTAATTGTTGATGATAATGAGGTTAACCGTGACCTCCTGGCTAAAAGACTCCAGCGCCAAGGTTACGGCGTGACTGTGGTTTCTAATGGCTTTGAAGCCCTGGAAATGATGGCATCAATGTCCCTGGACTTGGTGTTACTGGATATTATGATGCCTCAAATGAATGGCTATCAAGTCTTGGAAACTTTGAAAGCTGATCCCGCCCTGCGTCATATTCCCGTGGTGATGATTTCGGCGGTTAATGATATTGATAGTATTGTTCGTTGTATTGAATTAGGGGCCGAAGATTATTTATCTAAACCCTTTAATCCGGTTTTATTAAAAGCTAGAATTAATGCCTGTTTAGAAAAAAAACGCNTACGGGATCAAGAACAAGCNTATTTAAAAAAGTTAGCTGAAGAACAGGAAAAATCGGAACGATTATTATTAAATATTTTACCCGAAGCGATCGCCCAACGNCTAAAACAGGGAGAAAGCACCATTGCCGATAGTTTCGCCGATGTCACGGTTTTATTTTCAGATATTGTTAATTTTACTAAATTATCCGCTAATTTATCCCCGGCTCAATTAGTGGAAGTTCTCAACGAAATTTTTTCGGCTTTTGACGAATTAGCGGAAAAATATGGCTTAGAAAAAATTAAAACTATCGGAGATGCTTATATGGTAGTTGGGGGACTCCCTACTCCCCGTCCTGACCATGCAGAAGCGATCGCTAATATGGCCTTAGATATGCAAAGCATTATCGGTCAATTTCGTCTCGAAGGCAATGAACCTGTACAAATGCGAACCGGAATTAATATCGGGGCGGTAGAAGCGGGAGTTATTGGTACCAAGAAGTTTACCTATGACCTTTGGGGAGATACGGTAAATACCGCTAACCGCATGGAGTCCCATGGCGTCGCAGGCAAAATTCAAGTAACAGAAACTACCTACCAACGTTTAAAAGATAAATACATTTTTGAGGAGCGCGGCATCATTGAAATTAAAGGCAAAGGCGAAATGTTCACCTATTTCCTCATCGCCCGAAAAGATTGAATTGGGTAATTACGAATTACGAATGGGTAATGGGGATCGCGGATTTAAGAGAATTTCACGGATTTTAATCTGTGTTAATCTGCTTAAATCCTTCGTCGTAAAATAGTTAAACTTAATCCAAATAATCCTAAAGATAGAGATACGGCGATCGCTGTGACTAAAATTAAAGGTTGGGTAGTTTGGCGAACTGCGATCGCACAAAGTGCCCACATAATCACAAAAGGATAGGCAATTTCATTCCGTTCAATAATTAAAATAGACGCTACAGTTCCAGCAATTACTAATAAAATTGCTGTCCATAATTCCGGTGAAATTCCCCCGCCTTTCCATTGCCAATTTTCCAAGACTAAAGCGACATTCACAATGGTTGCGACACTAATCCAACCTAAATAAATACTAATCGGAAGATCAACATACCAGCGTTCTTGTTTAGAGACTTTAACCCTACCAATATTTAATCTTAAATAAGCCACAATTAAAGAATTTAAAATGGCTATCATTGCCCCCAGGGACAAAAAAAACATCTGATATTGAAATAAAAATACCCAAATNATTTGGGCAANACTGGCTAAAACCAAGGCAAAACCTAACTTCTCTAATCGCGGATTTTCCTGGTTTTGAGGTAAAAATTGATATAGGGCAAAACCGAATAATCCTAGATAAATTAAGCCCCAGATAGCAAAGGCATAATTAGCCGGAATAATTTTAACATCTCTAAAAACTGTATTAGAAATTTCTCCAATAGTTAAACCATTAAAGGGAGCTAAGTTCGCTAATACATTAATTCCAAATGCGGCGATAATCGCCATTAAATTTGCCCATTGTCTGAGGGAGTTAAGATGAGAGTCCTGAGAATTAGTCTGCATGGGTCTACTAATTAGGTAATTGGTAATTGGTAATTGGTAATTGGTAATTGGTAATTGGTAATTGGTAATTGGTAATTGGTAATTGGTAATTGGTAATAGAAAGAGTTTGCCTTCCGTGTTCTGGTGTTCCCTCCCCCCTAGCCCCCGTGCACGGGGGGTTTGGGGGGGCTGTTCGGGTGTTCCCTGTTCCCTACTAAAAAAAAATCCACCAGACACGATCAATTGCATCTGGTGTATCTATTTTAATCGGTAGAAACCGTCATTCGCTGAATCCTATTCAACGCCCTGGGACACCGAAGGACGAGGAACCACCCGACGATTTAATTTCGGTTTAGAAGACGGGAGTGGCATTTCTTCTTCCTCAGCCGGGAATTCGGAATCTAACCAACTGGGGCGAGTTTGATCGTAGGCNANTTGTAAAGCCGCCGCNGCGATCGCNTGGGGATCGTATTCCTCACTCAATTGGGCCACAATCGGTAAGAAAGAGGCAACNCGTTCACCCGTTAAGGCTTCCTGCACTCGTCCTTGAAGTCGTTCAATATAACGGCCTTCAATTTGCGANCGCTTAGGAACTGACAACACCGTAAAGTTATGATTCAAATGGCGCTCAATTAACCGCAGTTTCCGGCGATCAATCGGTTGAATCAGGGTAATCGCAATTCCTTCGCGTCCGGCGCGACCTGTACGACCAATCCGGTGAACATAACTCTCCGCGTTATCTGGTAAATCGTAGTTAATCACGTGACTGAGATGATCCACATCTAAGCCCCGGGCAGCGATATCCGTGGCCACGATCCAACGCACCTGACGGCGACGGAATCGTTGCAACAGCCGTTCTCGTTGGGTTTGGTTCAAATTTCCATGATATTCGTCAACACTGTGACCTGCGGCTTGCAGGAAAGTGGTTAACTCCGCAGCAGCTTGTTTGGTGCGGACAAAAATAATCGCTGATTCTGGATCTTCTAATTCTAAAATCGGTTGCAACGCCCGGGCTTTTGACCACCCACGGGGAGCCATATAAGCACGCTGTTCAATGCGTTTGGGGGTAGCTTTGGGGTTTTCAGCTTTAATGGTGACTGGATTTTTGAGGAATTTCTTCACCAGTTTCCAAATCGAAGGCTCCATCGTAGCCGAGAAAAACGCCGTTTGCCGATCTTCAGCAACGGATTCCAGAATTTTTTCTACATCCTGAATAAAGCCCATGCTTAACATTTCATCGGCTTCATCCAACACTAACCACTTAATCCGGTCAAATTTCAGATTCCCCCGGTTGAGTAAATCTAAAATCCGTCCAGGTGTGCCAACAACAATCTGCACGCCCTGTTGTAACCGTTGGATTTGTCGTTCAATCGACTGACCGCCATAAACGGTTAAAATATACAAGCTGCGATCATCGGTCATTTTCCGAATCGCTTCTTTAACCTGCATGGCTAACTCCCGAGTTGGGGTCAGGATTAACGCTTGTACGCCCTTTGCACTTGTATCCAGTTGCTCCAGAATGGGCAATGAAAAGGCGGCTGTTTTGCCCGTCCCGGTTTGAGCCAGTCCCACCACGTCCCGTCCAGACAAAATATGGGGAATTGCTTCGACTTGAATGGTGGTTGGCTCGCTAAAGCCTATTGTTTCCAGATAACTAGCACGTTCTTCGGAAATTCCTAAGCTTGCAAAAGATGGACTCATTCATTCTCCTATCTATGTTTTTTTGCCCGGTTCCTGACCTTGCCCTATTCATTTGAGACACTTTTACTACAATGCAGAGGTTTATTAGTTTTGCTATAACGCTTGACGCAGCTCTCTACAAACGTTGAGTTACGCTGTCTCTTGGGCATCTTGGAACCTTATTTACATTCCAAGGTCTTCAAAGTTCCTGAACTCACTTTTTGTCACAACCATTGAGGTTGTTTAGTCAATCAGACTCTTTATAGACCATCTCTCTCTAGGATAACGCTTAACATTCAGAAATATAACAACAAATTTCTTAAAATTTGCGGCGATTTCGGTGAAATGGCTTACCTGTAAGCTTTTAAGGGCTAACGTTTTATTCTAAGACGTAACCATAGAGATCATAAACATCAGCATCGGTGATTTGGACTTTCACCATTGAACCCAAACGAGCATCGCCTTCAATATAGATTAAGCCATCTACTTCTGGGGCGAAACGGGAAGAACGACCGATCAATTCTCCGGTTTGGGGATTTTGTTGTTCAATCAGAACATCCACCGCCTGGGCGATGGATTTTTGATTTTGCTTCAAGGAAATGGGTTGCTGTATCTCCATTAAGGCATCCCGACGGGCATCCATTATCCCTTGAGGCAGTTGATTCGGCAATTTATAAGCAGGGGTTCCTTCTTCGGGAGAAAAGGTAAACACGCCAACGTGATCAAACTCGTGGCGTTGCACAAATTCCCGCAGGTGTTCAAAATGTTCCTCAGTTTCTCCTGGGAAACCAACAATAAATGTGGTACGAAGCACCGCATCTGGTATAGCGGTTTTCAGCGTTTCGATAATCTGATCGTTGACTCGTCCCTGCCAAGGACGGTTCATTGCCCGTAACACATCGGGGTGTGAATGTTGTAGCGGTAAATCTAAATAGGGTAAAACGTTGGGGGTGTCTTGCATTGCTGCAATTACTTTTGGGGTTAACCCCGTTGGATACGCATAGTGCATCCGTATCCAGGGAATATCAACTTTTCCTAATGCCCTTAATAATTCTGCCAGTTTGGGTTCACCGTAGAGATCCAGTCCGTAGTTGGTCGTAATCTGAGAAATGAGAATTATTTCCTGAACCCCTTGCTCGGCTAATTGCTGGGCTTCAGTAACAATTGATTCTATAGTACGTGATCGTTGGTTTCCGCGCAAGTGGGGAATGATACAAAAAGCGCAACGATAGTCACAACCCTCTGCTACCCGCAGATAGGCAACTCCCTCGCTAGTGGTACGATAACGGGGGACGGTTTCATCGGCGATATAGGTGGGTTCGGCGGAAACTTCTTTAACTCGTTCTCCCTGTTCCACCCGTCTGATCACATCGACAATTTTATGATAATCTCCGGTTCCCACAACGGCAACGGCTTCGGGGAGTTCGTCTAACAGTTGTTCTTGGAAGTGCTGGGCCATGCACCCGGTAATCACAATTTTTTTTTTGGCATCGGCTAATTCTACCAGGGTGCGAACCGATTCTTCCCTGGCGGCTTCAATAAAACTACAGGTATTGACAATAACGTAATCCGCTAATTCTTCGTTAGAATCAACCTGATAACCTGCCTCTACCAATAAGCCCAAGATGTGTTCGGTATCAATGCGATTTTTTTCGCAACCGAGATGAGAGATCGCAATAGTTGGCTGTGTTGCCATTCTAATCAAATTCTGTATAAAGATTACACAACGAATTTTGGATTATATCATATATTTCAATCTTTGGTTAAAATCCGTAGGATGTGGCTATTCCCGCGCAGGCACCAACACTATCGCATTTTTGGTAATATAATCTCAAAAATCAGGAGAGTTTTTTATGTTCTTAAAGCGAATTTTATTACTGGGAACTATTTTATCTTTAGGGGTAATTTTCCCCACACCTGTCAAAGCAGAATCTACTCCCAAACCTGAATTAGAATTATCTCAACCATCTGTTTCTGAAAGTAAACGTCAACTGATCAGAGAATTAATAGAACTCACCGGAGGAGAAAAACTATTTAGACAGGTTAGCCAAATTACGACCGCCCAACTTCAACAAGAATTTACTGGGATTTTAGAATCTATTGTCCCAGAAAATTCGGGAATTTCCTCAGAAAAAAAGCAACAAATGATTAATCAAATTAACCAAGATATGAGTCGCATTCTCACCCAATATAATCAAAGATTAATGGAAAAACTTGATTTTAACCAAATTCTGGAAAAAGTTTATTATCCCCTGTATGATAAATTCTTTACAGAAAAAGATTTACAAACTATGATTGACTTTTATCAAACACCCACAGGCAAAAAAACCATTACTGTTATGCCTCAATTACTCCAAGAATCAATCCAACTATTCTCCCAAATTATTCAACCTCAAGCTACCCAAATTTTTAAAGAAATATTTCAACAAGAAATAGACCGTTTTAATTCAAAATAATTAATTTTTGATGGCTCAAAGTTTAATATTCTTTGTGCCTTAGTGCCTTTGTGTTTACCTCAAAAATCCTTCATGAAATCTAATCTTTTTTCCCTCTTAACTCACGGATTAATTGTCTCCTGTCAAGCGCCAATTGATTCTCCCCTACATGATCCCATTGTCATTGCAGCCATGGCTAAAGCCGCCGTTAACCAAGGAGCATTAGGGGTGAGAATAGATACCCCAGCCCATGTTGAAGCCGTGCGTAAATGGGTTTCTCAGCCTATTATTGGGTTATGGAAACAACAAATTCCAGGGTTTGATGTGTATATTACGCCACGATTTGAAGATGCCATTGCGATCGCTAACTCCGGGGCTGATATAATTGCGATTGATGCTACCTTGCGAGAACGTCCCCAAGGAGAAACCGTTAAGAATTTAATTGCTAAAATCCATCAGGAATTAGGCAAACTTGTGATGGCGGATGTGGATAGTTTAG
>B570J29639_100012_pt1 | contig 21154 bp, 20 predicted proteins | sample LakMenEpi27Sep09_FD_29639 | JGI IMG/M metagenome (IMG submission 29639)
CAGTTATCAGTTATCAGTTTAAGAGTTATCAGTTAAACTGTATATTCACGCAGCGCACTGAATTATGAAAATTTTGCAAATTGTTCCTTCAATTTCTTTAGTATATGGTGGCCCCAGTCAAATGATCCGGGGTCTATCTTCAGCGTTAGGAAAACTAGGAGTTGAGGTGACGGTTTTAACCACTAATTCTAATGGCGATCGGGGACAACCGCCCTTAGATGTTCCTTTGGATATTCCCCTACAGGAAAAGGGTTATCAAATTCGCTATTTTCCCTGTTCTCCCTTTCGTCGTTATAAATTTTCTTTAGATTTATTAAAGTGGCTAAAAAAACACGCCTCTGAATATGATTTAGCCCATATTCATGCCTTGTTTTCTCCCGTAACTTCGGCGGCGGCAACCGTAGCCCGTTATCAAAAATTACCCTATATTTTACGCCCGTTAGGAACCCTTGACCCCGCCGATTTAAACAAGAAAAAACAGTTAAAAAAAATCTATGCCGCATTATTAGAACGCCCTAATCTTGCCGGGGCAGCAGCGATTCATTTTACCAGTCAAGAAGAAGCTAGAATATCTGAACGATTTGGAGTCAAAACCAACGATTTAGTGATTCCTTTAGGCGTCACCTTACCCGAATTAACCCAAACTCCCCAAGCAATTTTATCCCATTTAGAAATCAAGCCAAATATTCCAATTATTTTATTTTTATCTCGAATTGAACCNAAAAAAGGACTCGATATTTTAATTCCCGCTTTAGAAAAAGTCTTAAAAGCCGGATTAGAATTTCAATTTATTTTAGCAGGATCTAATCCCCAAGATCCCGAATATGAGGCTAAAATTAAACAACAAATTCAACAATCTCCTTTAGGCGAAAAAACTATTATCCCAGGGTTTGCAACTGGAGAAATCAAAACAGCTTTATTAAAAATAGCTGATTTATTTGTCTTACCGTCCTATTATGAAAATTTTGGAATTGCAGTGGCCGAAGCGATGGCCGTGGGAACTCCGGTAATAATTTCTAAGGGAATTTATATTTGGGAAGATGTGGAAAAAGCCCAAGGAGGTTGGGTAGGAAATGGCAATATTGATGAAATTTCAAGTTTAATTGAAACCGCATTAAAAAATTCCCAAGAACGTCAACTGCGAGGTTTAAATGCTCAAAATTATGCTCTAAATTATTATAGTTGGGATGCGATCGCTCAACAAATGATTCAAGTCTATCAAGGATTAATTCTTAATTCTAAACAATGATACAGTAATCCTAAATGATTTGTGATAAAAACCCGTATGATTTTGTGTAGAAAATGCTATAATCTTAATAATTCCTAATAAAAAATAGCTTATGATTCAAGCAATATCTACAACCGTAACATTTGATGAATTTATCGCTGGGTATCCAGAAAGATCGGAATATCACTACGAATTACACAACGGAGAAATTGTAGAAATGCCTAAACCCACAGGTAAACATTCACGGGTTGCAGGTTTTTTGATTGCTGAACTTAACTTTGAAATTAGACGATTAAAACTTCCTTATTTTATTCCTAAAGAAAGCGTGATTAAATCTGCTCGTGATCAGTCTGGATATGAACCTGATGTGATTGTAATTGATGAAGGACGGGTTATAGATAATCCTCGATGGGAAAAAGAATCGGTTATTACTCAAGGAAGTTCTGTACCATTGGTGGTTGAAGTTGTTTCAACTAATTGGAGTGATGATTATGCTTTAAAACTAGAAGAATACGAGATTTTGGGCATTTATGAATACTGGATTATAGATTATTTAGGATTAGGAGGAAGAAGATTTATCGGAAATCCTAAACGACCTACTATTTCCGTCTACCAGCTTGTTGAAGGAGAGTATCAACTCCACCAATTTCGAGAAAATCAACGCATTGAATCACTGATTTTTCCAGACTTAAATTTGACAGCTTTAGAGATTTTTCAAGCAGGTAAATGATGCTTAGCCCTCGTCAAAGTAAAAATACCACTGATAAATGCTATATATCGCTTTTATTCAGATATTTTAGCACCATATACCTCATAAAAGTATTGATTTAATTCTTGCAAATCTTGATCATTAATAATAATTAGACATAGACTGATCAAATAATCTTCCATCAATCAATGCTCCCGTAATTGCAGAAGATGATATCATTGGTACAGCGATTCCCTGACGGAAATAAAATTGGGAGTTCTGAAATCTGGCTTTTTGCTTATTAATAACTTTATAATATCGAATTTTTTGTTGGTGTTTACCAGTATAAAATCTTGATGTATAATCTCAATATTTGTTAATTTATTGTATTTAAAATTTAACTTATTTACAGAATCAATATTTAACTCATAGGCGGTAATTTCTGGAGTTAATTCCTGTTTAAATAACTCGTCAATAAATACACCCTCACCCGCACAAGGTTCAAGCACAGACAAATTAGAATCACATTCCAAAAGTCCTACCATATAGGAAGTAATATGATGACAATTAGTGTAATAGGCTTGGAAACTATCTTGCTTTCTGTTTGCAGGAGCTACCATGATCAAAAAGCGATCGCTTTACAAAATCGGCGATCGCACGAGGGAATTATTTAAAGAGAGACCGTAATCAAGTCTTATAAGACAATCACATTCACTGCGGAGGGGCCTTTTTGACCCTGTTCGATCTCAAATGCTACTTCCTGGTTTTCAGCCAGAGTTTTAAAAGTATTGCTTTGAATAGCCGAGAAATGTACAAAAACATCTTTCGAGCCATCAGAGGGAGTGATGAAACCAAAGCCTTTGGACTCGTTGAACCATTTGACTTTACCTGTCAGTTTAGCCATGTTTTGACCTCTAGGGAATGATGATTACAATAACCATGCGATCGCCAATTTTATAGAGCGATTACAGGAGGGAATTATCTGAAGAAAGATCGTGATCAANTCTCATAAAAGGATCACATTCATTGCGGAGGGGCCTTTTTGACCCTGTTGGATCTCAAATTCCACTTTCTGGCCCTCAGTTAGGGTTTTAAAGCCATTGCTTTGAATAGCCGAGTGGTGTACAAAAATATCTTTAGAGCCATCATCGGGGGTAATGAAACCAAAGCCTTTTGAGTCGTTGAACCATTTGACCTGACCTTTAATTTTAGCCATGTTTTAACCTCTAGGGAAATAAAATTAACCTCAAACCATTATTCTATAAGAGTTTGATTGAAATTTTTGGATATGTCTATTATAGTCTAGCTTACTCAAGGATCAAATTCCGAGAAATAAAATAAGAAACCTGGTTTTTGCACTAACTTAATACTAAAACCCTAAAAATCAGAGGTTATACAATGGATACTTTAACAAATCTCAACTCTGACTGTTCTCGCTTCCAAGGAGATAACCGGTGATTTAGCCAATTATAATGGTAACTATTAGAGTTTTATATATGGATACTTTAACAAAATGCTCAAATTCCCTATTCTACAAATTTAATTTATCATGGTTGAATTAATTATTTTATTAGCTTCCCTATTGGTGGCTTGGTTAGTGTTTACCTGGGTAGTTCAGGTGTTGAAAGCCAGTGTTAGTACAGCAATTGCGATCGCAGTTATTGTATTAATTTTACAACTGGTATTTGGAATTGGGCCCCAGGAATTATTAGACCATTTGATTCAGTTACCGCAAAGGTTATGGGATTTAGTTGTTAATCATCGTTTTTGAGGGAAAATATAATAAATATAATAAGAGAGTCCTGAAGGACTCACTACGGGTTAGAAGTGGAATTTTAGTCGATCTGAATGATTTTGATTTAACTGTTTGTCTAGGGTTTGCCAGTCTTCTTGTTCAATATAATTGGTGATTTGATCTAGGGTTTGTTTGTAGGATTTGAGCGATCGCAATAGGGCTTCCCGATTATATTTTGCCATCATTAATCCTAATTCTGGATTTCCCCCCCCGACCCGACTGGTATCCCTAAATCCTGAACTAGCAAAATAGTGGGCTAATAGATCAACATCGGGATTATTTTCTAATCTTAAAGCCGCAATTAAACTACCACTAATAATTACAGGTAAATGGGAAATCCAAGCTACGGCCCGATCATGTTCTTCTGGTTGACAATGGTAGATTTTAGCTTGTAATAAATTTACAATTGATTCTACAATTTTAATTGATTCGGTGGGGGTGTTGCTAGTCGGTGTAATTACATAGGGTTTATTAATGAATAAATCATGTTGGGCTGCGTTAATTCCGGTTTCCGTATTCCCCGCCATCGGATGTCCCCCGACAAAATTCGGCCATAGGGCGGAACAAGTTTCTACAATTGGTTTTTTCACAGAACCCACATCGGTTAAAATAGTATGGGGTTGTAAATGGGGAATTAATTCTATAATGGTGGGAGCGATCGCAGCAATAGGGGTACAAATAAAAATAACGTCAGCTTGACCCATCAAAGATAAATCCACACTAGCTTCATCCACAACCCCGCGTTCAACAGCAACCTCGCAGGTTTTTTGTTTAAGACTGATACCCAGAATGCGATAGGATGGGGGTGGAGATGTCGCGGAGTCAGATTTGTGAATTTGGGTTTGGGTTTGTTGTCGATGACTATATAAATCTAAACCGAGTGATCCGCCAATTAAACCCAATCCAATAATACCAATATTCATAGATAAAGACTCCACTCAAATTATTAGGGAAAAGCGTTAGTGAATCTATCACTTAAAGCTCAATTTTAGAATATTTTTGTCAAGTTTAGTTAAAGCTGGTTAATCGGTGATTAAACTATTCAGCATTAACTGGAATTTAAAAACGATTGTTTAAGGTTTGAACTAATATTCTTAGAGCAATTTCACCCTTTTTATAGGTAGATAAATTCTACCCCATTTTGTTATAATTTTCTATAATCAACCTCACTAATTTGGAGAGTTAGAAGGCATGGATATCGAAACCGCAATTAAACAGTGTTTAAGCCATAACTAGAGAATCAATAATCATTCATTTAATTAGGGTTAAAGGATTACTATTATGATTGAAAGTGAATTAGTAAAAGTCTACCAAATTGTTAAAAAATATCAAGAAGGGGAGCGGGATTTTAGTGGAATTAACCTGAATGAAAATAATTTAAGCCGGATTAAAGCGAATTTAATTCAATCGGACTGGGTAGGGGCGGATTTATCGGGAGCTACCTTAACCGGAGCCAAACTTTATAATGTTCATAGATTTAGTTTAAAAGCCGAAGATCTTAAATGTGAATGGATTGATTTAAGCCCCCATGGAGATCATACTCATGTTGTAAATTTTAATCCCGAAACCCTGAAAAAGTTTTTTAATCAAAGTCTTCCCTTGGTGCAAATTTTTGTGGATGCTCCGTTGGATTTTGAATCTAAGAAGAAAATTTAGGAAAAAATCGAAAAATTCAAATTTTAACTGCCATGAATCAAGTTATTGTTAAGGCGAATGAATTTAAACTCTTAGTTAAAGAAAGTCAAAGTGATTCTCGGTCTATATTTTTTAAATCCGCCACTCAAACCCTATTAAAAAATAGCAGTCAACAAAGTTTAATGGTTCATAATAATGCTAATTTTGGTAAACGATTTGATGACCTATCTAGTCGTCAAACCGATGCCGATTTAACTCTCAATTCCCGTCAATCTAATCTACCCGATTTTAAAGAAGTGATTGATTTTATCGAAAGTTTTGATTATCTTAGTAATTGAGGATGAATCTAACCATTACTGTTTGTATTTTTGAACGAATTTGATAGAAGTTGAAGTCCATAACTTACTGCGAAACCTGCTCAAGTCCAAAACCGAAGCCCTGTGGCCCCATCATCTGACGATGGCCCGCATAGTGGCTAGGGCGTTACGTTTGGGACGGGATGCTTTAATTCAAACGGGGATTCCCCCCAGCCACGATCATCATTCCTATCGGTTGAGTTACTGGATACCATTATTAGTCTGGCATCAATCGGTAATTGTGGTGGCGCCCGATGGGATTTTGGACGAACTCCAACGACTAAATTTACAACCCTGGATTAATCCAGAAACCCTTAACCATCCTGATCTAATTGCCAATAAACCCATTCTCCGAGGGGATTCCTGGCCTGATGATAGCTTTTCCGGGGTTTTATTAACAACACCTTCAGCTTGGTTATCCAGTCGCTTCAGGGATGATCACAACTTTCCTCAGCAAGTCCTGACTGTGATTGATGGGGTCGATGATTTGGAAACCTGGACACGCCAAACCCTAACGGTTAGTTTGCATCCCCAGGACTGGAATCATCTCATGGAACAGCAACCCGAACAGGGGGAAACCATTCGAGATACCCGGATACACCTAACTCGGATTTTGTTCCAACATCCCCCTAATCCCTATCAATGCTATGTTTTGGACAATCCAGAACAGGAAATGATTGAGCAACTGTATGGAGTTATCGATCCCCAGTTGTCTGAATGGCAGGGGTTTTGGCAACGTTGGCAACGACCTGGACAGTTAAAATGGGCCGTGGTGGATCGGATATTGGGAACCTTTTCTCTGTTTTGTGGCCCGGTGGATGTGGCATCGGAGTTAGGCCCTATCTGGCCCCAACAGCCCGTGGTTTTGATTGGAGGAGCTTTGGATTTAGACAAACAGGCTCCGATTTATCGCCAAGCGGTGGGACTCGGAGAAATTACCGGGGTGAAATTTACCCCAGATCGACAAAGCCAACTGATCCAACTTTATATCCCATCGGGTTTTCCTTTACCCAATACTCCTCAGTATCAATTGACTTTGATTAAAGAGCTTTATAATATTTTATATATAAGCTTATCAGTACAAGGATTCAGTGTTTTATTAATTGGAGATGTTCCGTTAAAAGCCCAAGTCAGTACAGCGATGGCGGCGGAATTTGGTTCTCGGGTACGGGTAGAAACCACGGATTTGCCGGAAAATGCTGTTTTAGTGACGGGTTGGGAGTTTTGGCGACAACATCATGGCCGTTTACCTTCACCCCATTTATTAGCGATCGCTACCTTACCTATTCCTTCTTTAGAAGATCCTTTAGTTGCCGGACAGGTCGCCTACTATAAACAACGACATCTGGATTGGTTTCGGTTTTATTTATTACCCCAAGCATTAAGTGAACTCCAACGGGCCGTTGCTACGGTGCGGGATAGTCAGGGGGTTGTAGCCCTATTTGATAGTCGGGTCTTACATCGCAGTTACGGAGAACAGGTCTTAACCGCCTTGAGTCCCTCCGCCCGGATTAATTACTTAGATCGGTTGTGGTTAGTTCAGTAGCCATTCCCCCTTGTCCTGATTCAAAGATTCGGATCAACTCCTAAACTTTTCAACCGTTCTTCTAAGGCTTTTAATCGAGCTTCTGCTTGTTCAGCCCGTCGCTTTTCCTGTTGTAATTTTTGCCCCAATTCTACAAAGGTTAAAAACCGTTCTGCCGTGGGGGTAAAAATTTGTAATTCTTCAGCCATTTCAAAACGAACTCCTAAACGGGGACTTACCCAACCTTGAATTTCTTCAATAATTGTTAATTTTCCATCCATTATTTGCCACCCGGCAAAATCCACTTTTTCAGGATCATAAAGATAATATTCCTCCACACCATACCATTGATAAAATTGCAGTTTAGCCGCCATTTCTTTAATTGTATTTCCAGGGGAAAGAATCTCAAATACCACTTGGGGTGGGATATTATCTTCTTGCCATTGTTGATAGGAACCTCGATAACCCTTGGGGCGACCAAAAACCACCATAACATCCGGGGCGCGACGAATCGTATTATTTCCTTCAATGGGATACCAGAGTAAATCCCCCGCTACAAATACATTAGAATTGTCAGCAAATAATAGATCTAAATTTTCCTTGATGGTAACAATCCATTGAAATTGTCGGGTATTATCAGCCATTGGTTGACCGTCAGTATCCGAATAAATAATCGTGGTTTGGGTTTGGGATGGTCGTTGTTGAATCATTAGGATTTTTCCCTGGGATCAATGATTTTTGGGAATCCGTTATTTTAAAAAATTCTAACAATTTAAAGCGCCTCCCAGACGGGAGGACAACTTCAAAATTGATTAACTCGCAACCGGATTAGCCGCCGAGGGACGACGGTTAATTACTTGGTCAATTAAACCGTAGTGCATAGATTCTTCCGCCGACATGAAGAAATCCCGTTCTGTGTCGTCTTCAATGCGGGATAGGGGCTGACCCGTGTGGTCGGCTAAATGTTGATTCAGGCGTTTTTTTATATACAAAATTTCCCTGGCCTGAATCTCAATATCCGTCGCCTGTCCTTGGGCGCCCCCTAACGGTTGGTGGATCATAATCCGCGAATGGGGAAGACTCATCCGTTTACCCTTGGCCCCCGCACTCAACAGAAACGCCCCCATACTAGCGGCTAAACCCAGACAAATAGTGGAAACATCGGGGCGGATGTGGTTCATGGTGTCAAAAATCCCTAAACCCGCCGACACCGAACCTCCTGGGGAGTTGATGTAGAGGTAGATATCTTTTTCTGGGTCTTCAGCATCGAGGAACAGCATCTGGGCCACAATTAAGTTAGCTAAATCGGCTGTTACCTGTTGTCCGAGGAAAATAATTCGATCGCGTAATAGCCGAGAATAGATATCAAAGGCTCTTTCGCCACGACCCGATTGTTCAATAACGGTTGGGATCATAACATTTTGCTGCTAATGGTCATTCTTTGATATTGTAGCGATTTCGGGTTTCAAACTTTCACAAACCATTCCTGACGGTACATCAAATAGGATACTAGCCACCAAAATATTAGGGTAGCGATCGCAAAGGCTAGAGATCCATTCATCGCCCCGAACCCCGACTGGAATAGGGTTTCATACAGCCAAGTTTTCGCGCTGGGGGCCTGGGGAGAATCGCCAATTTTAATTAAATTTAAAATTCTCCCGACAAAACCAGAAGCCACAAATATTGTTAGGGCGTTTAATCCCATAACTTTAAAGGGAAATCCCCATTTTTTCCACCCTTGGACTTCGATGGTTTCATAACAGAATGCGAGTAGTATTAATGACCAACCCACGGTAACTATTACAAAGGAACTTGTCCACAGGGATTTATTCAGGGGAAACAATTCCGCCCATAAATAACCAATCACAAAACAACTAATTCCAAATACAACTAAACTGGCACTGGTATCAGTTCTAATTGGTTGTTTTCTAATCCAATTTCCGGTTAAATAACCTAATATAACCGTAACCACGGCGGGAAAGGTACTAAAGAGTCCTTCGGGATCATAAAATCCTCCTTTCCACAAATGTTTTTGACCTAAAATTAGGCGATCAATATAGGCGGCAAAATTTCCTTCCGGGGTGAGGTTTCCGATTCCATAACCCGGAACAAGAACGAATTGCATCAGAATATAATAGCCTAATAAAATCCCGCCACAGAGTGCCCATAATCCTTTTCTGGAGAGGTAAAAAATTGCGATCGCAGCTAAAAAATAAGCTACCCCAATCCGTTGTAAAACCCCCATAATTCTAATTTCGGCGAGATTATAATAAGGGAATCCATTTAGGAGTAATCCTAATAAAAATAATATCCCAGACCGTCGAGCAATTTGTAGATAAATTGATTTAGGAACAATTGTTTCTGGCGCTCGATATTCTTGGGTATATTTAGACAAAGAAAAAGCCATGGCTACCCCGACAATAAATAGAAAAAAGGGAAATACTAAATCCGTCGGAGTACAGCCATTCCATTCCGCATGATCCAGCCAAGGATAGACATAATTCCAACTACCCGGATTATTGACTAATATCATACTGGCGATCGCAATTCCCCGAAATACATCCAAAGCCTGTAGCCGCATAAGTGCATCCTCAACCTTGGAAGTTATTATTTCATAAATTCCTAATTATAATAAAATTCCGGATCAATTCTTCCTCCATCCTAGATATTAACTTTCACAAAGCATTAACTAGGGGTAAAAAAATCCTGACCCGGTGGGCTATGATTAAATATAGTAATAGTCTATGGACGAAAATAATAGATTCCCATTCGACTTGACACCCTAACCCCATTGAGTTTGAATGTCATCAAGTCCATACCGTTTGTCTACAACCCCATCCGTGAGTCTGAGGATGCTTGTAGCCCCTGATTCACGGAAAATGGTGCTTACACATCAAAAATCATCTAGGACTGTATGAGTTGAGTTGAAATTTTATCCCTTGTAATGGGCTGGTAGACAAATGGAAACAGAAACCAAAAAACGTCGCGTATCAACTAATACGATCGTTCGACGACAGGCGACACCGAAAGAACGAGAGTTAATTCATCTGTTAGCAAATTTAGGCTGTTCTCAAGCGAAATATGGGTTGAGACACGCCACTAGCAAACAGTTAATTAGTCCTGAAGAACGCTTAAGATTAGCAGAATGGCATTACCTTCGTTTACAACAAATTCGCCGCGTTGAACGCAGTTTAGACCCGGTTGCTACNCTGAAGCGAGTCTATTTTAAAAGTAAGTTAAGTCCCCGCAATTTAGAGTCTTTAAAACTATTGTGGGTNGAAGATGAAAAAACCNGGGTTAAACGGGTAGATCCTGAACTCGATGATCTGCTTTGTGATGCTTTGGATAAAGGAGATACTCTCAAGCAAATTTTTCGGATCATTGAGGTCAAGGAAAGACAATTTGCTCGTACTCCTGAACCCGGAAAAATTCCCCTTTGGGTGCAAGAATGGGAAAATTCTAATTATGAAATCAACTACTTTCCCCCATCTTTCCCTGATTGGGCGCAAATCGTTGATGATTAATTAAAAATGCAGCTTGTCCTAGGGCTAGTCCTCCATCATTAGGAGGATTTTTTTGTGACCAATAAACCTGAAATCCTTCTTGACAAAGCCGAGATATTGTGCGTTCAATTAAATATTTATTCTGAAAACATCCCCCACTTAAAGTTATAGTTTTTTCGCCTAATTTCTGACTAATTTCTACCACCGCTTCCACTAAACTATTATGAAATTTAGCCGAAATTAAATTAATCGGTTTTTCGTTAATTTTATCCTCTAATATCCCTTTAATTATTAGTTCCCAATTAAGATAATACCTAGAATTATAACTCATATTACCAATATTATCCCCCTTTTCCAAGGGGAGTTGGGGGGTATCTAACCATGCAAACAGATAATATTCATCGGTTTCTAAATTATCAATGGCAAATTCTAAAGCCATAGCCGCTCCTCCTTCAAAACTCACCCTTTGACAAATTCCTAATAAAGCCGCCACTCCATCAAATAACCTTCCCACACTGGAAGTTAAGGGAGTATTTAATTTCCGGTTTAACATCGTTTGCATAATTCTTAATTCCTGGGGTTTGAAAGATTCCATAAACTCTAAATTCATCCCCGAATTAAATAGATCATTTCCCAATAATTCATATAATAATCCTAAAGCAATTCGTCGAGGTTCAGATACCGCTTTATCTCCCCCCGGAAGGGGAAACCGACGAAAAGAAGCAATACGTTGAATTATAGTTTCTGTAACTTGAAAAAACTCTCCTCCCCAAATTGTTCCATCGAGTCCATATCCGGTTCCATCCCAAGCAATTCCCAGCAAGGGAGGTGGTAAATTATGTTCAGCAATGACAGCAAAAACGTGGGCGAGATGATGTTGAACTCGGACTATTGGATATTGATTTTGTTGAGATAAATTTTCTGCAAATTGGGTGGAATAATAGTCGGGGTGATCGTCACAAACAATAATATTTGGTTGAAAATCATAGATATTACTCAGACTATTAATCACTTCTTGAAATGCTGCTAAAGCTAGGGGGTTTTCTAAGTCCCCAATATGTTGACTCAAGAAGGCTTTTTGATTAAATGCGATGGGCTCCGCCCAGCCGAAGGCTATCGCAATTGTACTCTTTAAATGTCCGCCCAAAGCTAAAATTTTTATTGGCTTTTCTATTGACAAATCCCCAGACTGTGATAAACTAAGGTTAGTTTGATATGATGGGGGTCTGTTTGCGCCTATAGAGTCAGGTAGGGAAATCGGTAACGGCGCGTAACCCCTCGCCCGACGCAGCACCATTTCTTGATTAGCAATAATTCTAACAATCGAATCATCAATCGGTCTAACAATCGGGCGGTTATGAACTAAGAAGAAATCCGCGATAGTATTCAGACGAGTCACCACTTCCGCTTCATCAATACAAATCGGTTCATTTGCAAAATTGCCACTGGTTGCGACGATAGGAAAGTTCAATTGAGCTAATAATAAATGATGGATGGGTGTGTAGGGTAACATGACCCCTAAATAGGGATTTTCTGGGGAAGTTACCCCCCCTAGCCCCCCCTTAGTAATGGGGGGAAATGTTTGGTTTTCTTCTCCCCCCCTTAGCAAGGGGGGGTGGGGGGGGTCAGACTTTAATTGATTAAAAATCCGACGTAACAAAACAATCGGAGCAGCAGGAGAAGATAATAATTTTTCTTCCAATTCCGAAACCAAACAATCCTGTTTTACCTGTTCTAAATTAGGATACATCACCGCCAAAGGTTTTGCGGGACGGCGTTTGCGTTGACGTAAATTNTGCACGGCGGTTTCATTTCTAGCATCAACAATTAAATGAAATCCACCTAAACCTTTTAATGCTAATATTTGACCCGAACGAATAATATCCGCCGCCTGTTTTAGAGCTTGATTTAAACTAGCAATAACCTTACCGTTTTTATCCCATAATTCTAATTGTGGCCCACAAACAGGACAAGCATTAGGTTGGGCGTGAAACCGACGATTTAAAGGATGACTATATTCATTTTGACAATCGGAACACATTGTAAATGTTGCCATTGTGGTATGATTTCGGTCATAGGGTAAATCGCGAATAATCGAATAACGCGGCCCACAGTTAGTACAATTAGTAAAGGGGTATTGATAACGACGATTTTCAGGATCAAAAATATCTTGTAAACAATCAGAACAAGTTGATAAATCTGGTAGAATAATTGCTATTTTTTGAGGATGGTTTGTAGATTCAGAAACCCGTATTTCAAATTCAGAATAACCCACCGGAGGTAACCAAACGATGTCTAAAGTTTGAATTTCAGATTGAGGCGGTTTTTCCTGTAAAATTCGATATTTAAACTGTTCTAAAACTTCCCACAATCCTTCTACTTCAATCAACACCCCCGACACAGAATTATTAATCCATCCCGTTAGGTTTAATTCCATTGCGAGGCGATAAATAAATGGACGAAACCCCACGCCTTGGACTGTTCCTTGAATGGTTAGTTGGAGGCGATGTTGTTGGGAATTGAGATCGAAATAATCTGGTGACATAGCTCAGAATCAGAACTATTATATTATAGCTATATTGGTAAGAGATTGCACAAATTATATTAATTTAGGATAAAATTTATCTAGGTTTGGAGATTTAACCCCCTCGTCATCGGTATAAAATTGTGGTATGAAAGGTACAACATAATTGTCATCTACTAGACCCGCCGGGGTAGAATGATTAGGAAAAATGCTAGAACCAAACTCAAAAGAACACTTTGATTCCCCCAATCCCTTATCCAGTTTAGAATCACCGGATTTCAGCACAAAATCCAAGGCTTTAACCCGATTACCGAAGAAAACGATTGCGAATATAATTTTTCCAGTTGTGGCGATTTTGAGCACATTAATTACGATTTGGATTTGGGTAGAAAATAGTCGCCTGAGCCAACGTTTACAAGCACAACAATCTCGTTCAACAACATCATCTTCCAAAAATCAACCCCTAAATCCCCAGGAAACTGTATTAAAAACCAAAAAATGTTCGGAATGTAATTTAACTGGAGCTAATTTAAAAAAAGCCAATTTAAGGGAAGCCTATTTGTGGAAAGCTAACTTAGAAAACGCAGATTTGAATAATACTAATTTAAGGTTTTCTGATTTGCGGGGAGCCAACTTAGCCGGGGCAGATTTACGAGAGAGTCAACTAGCAAGTGCTAATTTAGGATATGCTAATTTAATCGGAGCGAACTTAAATAACGCCAATTTACAACAGGTTAATTTATGGCAAGCTAACTTAAAAAATGCTCAACTCAATAATACTATATTTATACAGGCTGATTTACGTCAAGCCAATTTAGAATCGGCTAATTTAGAATCGGCTAATTTATTAACCGCTAATTTAACCAAAGCTAATTTAGGAAATGCTATTCTAAATGGGGCTAATTTAAAAGATGCAAACTTATCAGAAGCTGTGTTATGGTTGGCACAATTAGAAAAAGCCAATTTAGAAAAAGCCAATTTAGAAAAAGCTAAGTTAGGCTATGCTAAACTGAATCAAGCTAACTTGAAGCAAGCTCAATTAATTGATGCGGTATTAGAAGGAGCGAGTTTAGAAGATACGGATTTACAAAAAGCCAATTTAAAAGGCGCAAAATTAGAACGAGCTAATTTATTAGGGGCGTATTTAGAACGGGCTAATTTGCAAGAAGCTAATTTGGCGAAAGCAGATTTACGAGGAGCAAATTTACGCGGAGCTCACCTAAAAAATGCCTATTTACAAGGAGCAAATTTACGCGGAGCTAACTTGAGGGGCGCGGATATAGAGGGAGCAAATCTACGGGATGCACAGTTAAAAGGAGCAACAATGCCCAATGGCAAAATTTATATTGACAACAATAAATCCAACCCATTTTTTTAAGATTCAACCCAATAGGGCTGGCTATACCTATCCCCTGAATATAATTAAAAGTATATCGCAAATCAGGCAATCTTAGAATAGGCAATATTAAAATCTGCGGGATATGGGGTTGAAAGTTTCACCCAACTTGTGCTACAATTATGACAGCATGGTTAGAGAGCGTCGAAGAATAGTTTGTCCAAATATTTACTCCCCCAATGCCTAATTTTAACGCCAAAATTAGCACCTTGACTGTGATATTTTTGTTTTCATCTTTATTAACAGTCTGTTCAGCCAAACAACCCGAACATCTGACCCAAATGCAACTGCTAATCCCCTTATATTCCTATCCAACTTGGTATAATTCCCAGACTTATTTTTGGCCAGAAGTTGTCAAAGCAGCCCAAAAAGTACCCGTTACAGCAGTTATTAATCCGAATAATGGCCCCGGTGGAAGTCCGCCCAATCAAGATTATGTCAAGGGTCTAAAGGATCTGCGTCAAGATAATATTACGATCTTAGGATATGTTGCTACTAACTATGGTAAGCGTGATATTCAGGAAGTCAAAAGCGATATTGATATTTATAGTAAATACTACGATCTTCAGGGCATTTTTTTCGATGAAGCCGCGAGTGGAGCGGATAAATTAGACTACTATCAAGAGATATATAACTATACCAAAGCTAAACCAAATTTAGATACCGTTGTACTGAATCAAGGAACTCATCCAGACGAAGGTTATCTAAGTAAACCCGCCGCAGATATTGCTATAATTTTCGAGAATTATTCTAAAGAATGGCCTAACTATCAACCTTCTCCCTATGTCAATAATTATGATCCTAAACGTTTTTCCGGTTTAATTCATACCGTACCCGATGTAGATACGATGAAAAGTCATATTGACAAAGCCGTAGAACGTAATATCCAATATATTTATATCACAGATGATAGCCCCGATAGTCCAGACAAAGACCCATGGAATAGCCTACCATCTTATTGGCAAGCAGAAGTCAATTATATTCAATCCTTAAATCAAAAAAATCAGAGTTCAAAATGACAAATCCTGAGTTGATCATCTTCATAATAGATAGAAGCACCAGAATTATGTTTTTGATAAAGTTCACATAATTTTAAAGCTTCAAATTCTAAACTGGTGCGCCCCGCCAAAGAACGATAATAGAAATAGGTTGGGTCTGATAAAATGGAGTTAGCAATGGCTAAATGCAAGTTCAAAGGATTAATAGCCAGAGGTTGTTTTTCCACAAATACAAATAAATCTGGGACTTCGTAGGGAAACTGAAAATCATCAAAAGTTACCTCGGTCAAATATTGTTTGACAAATTTGGCTAAATCTTCATGCCAACCCGCACGATAATTTTGAGCTAGTTGTTCCGGTGGGGCGACAATAATCCAACGTTTGAGCGGAAATCTTGTGCGAATTTCTAGGCTTTTACGAGCAGCGATTTCATGTTCCAAATAATTAATTTTAGCTGGGGGTGGTAGCAAGAAATTGAAAGCCAAACAAAATAGTAAAATCAAACAAACTATTTCTGAATTTCTTCTCAATACTGGGAATAGAAGCCAACTGATAAATAAAAATACTAGGCCAATGAGTAAACTGAGTCCCACAGGTAAAGTAATCAGAAAAACTCGTAAAAAATCAAATTTTTCTGGAGAAAAAGCAAATAATAAAGCCAACAATAACCAAGAGATGGCAACCGCAGCCAATCCTAAAATCCGGCCCCCCATGACTCCTACTATTCCAATCAAGGCGAGAATCAGTAATACAGGTGCCGCCATCGCCACCATTGCTAAACAACAACAGGTATCAAGTACCGCAGTTGGGCGCAATTTTCTGATATAAACCTTGGTAAAACAAGCCAGAGAAAGAACTAAAAACATCGCCGCAATTTCTTCATCACCCGTAGCCCACTGTCGAACTAGGGAAAAGTTCAAACTTCCGATCAAAGTTCCTAAAACTTGCTGATACCAGAGGGGTAACTGTTGAGAAATTTCTGGAGACCAGGTAAATAGATAGGCTCCTAAACTGAACATTCCCACCCAAGCAACGATATTCTTTTGAGTCAAAGTTTGCAGACTGTAACCGACACTCAAGACCAGCAAAAACCCAAACAGAGGTTGAAGAAACCGGAAAACCTGCATAGCATCGACCGAAGCCAGCAGCGACATCAGAGCAGTTATAGCTGAGAAGACAGGTAAATATTGAACTTGATGTCTAATCTGCTCCCAGTCTCCCGCTAAAAATTGCTGAGTCAGGAGTAAGTTCTGGTAACTATCGGGAGTTGTTAGGCGCATTTCCAGAAGGGGGTGTTCAAAACGCAGTAATAAAGTGAAGCTCAAGATCACGGTTAATGCTAGGATTTTGAGTTTTCTTTGAGGACTGTTAATGGTTTGAACACTGATTATCATTAACAATCTTTTTTTATATTGCTGATAAATAACAGAGAAACTCTTGAAAATCTGTTCCGTAGGGAGTCCTTGGTCAAGTATATCCAGGAATAAAAACAATAACCCCTGAACAAATATAGTTAGTTTTTCCCTAGCCCTTGAACGTTGGGGATAATACCAAACACCAAGTAAAAATGTCGTATACAATACCACCAAGGTTAACCAACTGAACAGATGGAAAGCACTGAGCGTAAAAGTTCCAACTGTTACCACCAGTAGAGTTCGGGCGAAGGCACTCACAATTCTACTGTGCCAATGATGATGATAAGAGCTAGAAAAACTTTTATAAGGCAACCCCAAGAATAAAACAGTCCACAGGGTATACAGCCAAATGGCTGTGATCAAGTCCAGAGCCAATATTTTCATACTTAAAAAAATATGCGGTACTATACCACACTAGCATTAGTTAAATCAAGCCAAATTTTGATTTTTCATGAAACATTCATATAAGAACCCTTAATTCTTATTTTTCTTAAAGAATTGGTAAAGTTAGTCTGGGACTATTGCAATCTTCGGGTAGTATCAACCATGATTAGCTTAAGTAAATACACTGATGCGAACAAGTAGTCGGTTTAACTCAAGGTTAACTGTGAAAACCAGGAAAGAGTAAAGATATGTAAACACCTTTACAGTTCTTTACATAGCTGAGTTGATTCATTTACGACTACTTAACCACTTTTAAAAGTAAAGGAGGTATCTGTGATGCAAACAAGTAAAAAGATATTAGTCACTGGAGGAGCCGGTTATATTGGCTCCCATGTCGTCAAACAACTAGGGAGAGAAACAGATTACGAAATCGTAGTCTATGATAACCTCTCTACCGGATCACCCAAAGCAGTGCTTTACGGAGAATTAGTCGTAGGGGATTTAGCAGACCTGCAAAAATTAGCTCAGGTATTTGCCGAACATCAATTTGATGCGGTTCTGCACTTTGCGGCCAGCATTTCCGTCCCCGAATCCACAGCCAATCCCCTAGCTTACTACGGAAACAACACCCGTAACACCTTAAACCTGCTACAATGCTGTGAAACATACGGAGTCAAAAAGCTAGTTTTTTCCAGTACCGCCGCCGTTTATGGAGAAACCGCCGAAAACCCGGTGCGGGAGTCAACCCCCACCACACCCATCAATCCCTACGGTTACTCCAAACTGATGAGTGAACAGATGATTCAAGATTACAGTCGAGCATCTGGATTAAAGTACATAATTCTACGGTACTTCAACGTTGCCGGAGCCGACGACCGTGGGCAGATTGGTCAAACCAACAAAAAAGCCAGTCATCTGCTGAAAGTCGCTTTAGATGCCGCCTTAAACCGACGGGAATCCGTGAGCATCTTCGGTACAGACTTTCCTACCCCCGACGGTACGGGTATTCGTGACTACATCCACGTCGAGGATTTGGCCGCCGCCCATATTGATGCCTTACGTTATCTCGAAAACGAGAATGAAAGCCACATTCTCAACTGTGGTTATGGTCAGGGGTACAGTGTCAAGGAAGTCTTAGCAAAAGTCACAGAAATGTCGGGACGACAATTCCCGGTGATTGAAATTGAACGACGAGCCGGAGACCCCGCCTGTGTGATTGCTTGTTCGGATAAAATTCGTCAGATTTTGGGTTGGAAACCTCAATTCAACAGTCTGGAGAAGATTGTGAGTAGTGCTCTGGCTTGGGAATTAAAATTAATGTATCCCGAAGAGCTAGTAAAAAAGATGCCCAAAACTCCCCCAGCTTTTGTTCTGGGTACAATCTTACTCCAAAAGCAATTTATTTCTCGGAATCAATTGCAAGTCGCCTTGCAAGAACAAGCTAATACAGGGAAAAAACTGGGGGAAATTCTGTTGCGGAAGTCTATGATTTCTGATCAAACTCTGCAAAACTGTTTGCAAGAACAATTCTATTTAAGACAACGTAATTTATTAGCCAGTTAATCAGAGCAGTTTTGACAAAACCCATTTTAAAAAACCAGAGTCAAATTTTAATTATTTGTTAGCTAACCAGAGCAGTTTTGACAAAACCCATTTTAAAAAACCAGAGTCAAATTTTAATTATTTGTCAGTTAACCAGAGCAATTTAGATAAAACCCNTTTTAAAAAACCAGAGTCGAATTTTAATTATTTGTCAGTTAACCAGAGCAATTTAGACAAAACCCCTTTTAAAAAACCAGAGTCAAATTAAAAAAGTTTAGCCACAACTTCAAGTGTAGCAGGGAACAGGCTAGAGGATAGAGGATAGAGGATCTAATACTCTTTCTCTTTAACGGTGCAACTTATTCCCCCCTTCTTTAATCAGATCGGGGGAGGAGTTCCCGACAAATTCACACCAGATTAATATGACTAATCTTTGATTAGTCACTCATTGAGTATCCGTTTTTTATCCAAAATATAGGAGTCATCATGGCAAACCAATACGAAAATATTACCGTTGACGGAAAGCTGACGGATTGGACACAGAATGAGCGCTTAGATTCTGTCTCCGGGACAGGAAAAGCCGGATATGAAATTTACGGCAAATATGCCGCAGATACTTATGTTTTTGCCTTCAAAGCTGATAGTACGACCATTGGAGCTAATACCACTTTATGGCTGAATACAGACCAGAACATCGGTACCGGCTATAAAATTTGGGGCTGGGCAGGGGGAGCCGAATATAACGTCAATTTTGATAGTAATGGTATCCCGGCTCTTTACACTGGGGGTGAGGACGAAACTAATCCAAGAATTAAAGTTTCCGACCTCGATTATACCTTTGATCCCGACAAAAAAATCGTAGAATTTGCCGTTCCCGTGAGCCAATTACAGGGAACACCCAAAGCTGTCGATGCCTACATTGACATTAACAATACTGACTTTTTACCCGGGAGTTATGCCAGTCAAAAATATACGGTTTCAGCACCAAAAGTTTTAATCCCAAGAACGGATCTGAGTAAAAAAATAGGCATCGTTTATTCAGACACCACCGCAGCCAAATACTTCGATAAAAAAGCCTATACTCAACTCTTTCTGTCCGCCCAATCCCAAGCGATGCAGGCTGGAATTCCGTTTGATATTTTAAACGAGGATGATCTAACCGATATTACAAAACTGGTTAATTATGACAGCTTAGTCTTTCCTTCCTTGCGCAACGTTCCCACCAGTAAACTGCAAGCCATTGAAAACACCTTATCAGATGCCGTTTATGACTATAAAATTGGGATTGTTACCGCCGGAGATTTCCTCACCAACGACGAAAATGGTAATGCTTTACCCGGAGATTCCTATAGCCGGATGCGGAAACTCCTAGACCTGACCAGGGTTGATGGGGGGGGGCCGGTGAATGGGACTCTCACAGCCACAGATGTAACTAATCCAGTCATGAAAGGGTACGCCGCTAATGAGGCGATTCTTAACTATAATAACATATCCTATAACACTTATGGCGACGGTGTAACAGACAATAAGCAACCCACCGTTGTCGCAGATTTAGTTGCCAATGGTAAAAATAGCGAGGCAGTGATTACCACCGAAACCGGAGGCCGAAATGTTCACTTTGCCACGGAAGGGTTTTTAGCCGATAGTAACCTACTTTGGCCAGCATTACAATGGTCTGCGAAAGGGGCTGAACCCACGGTACGACTGAATATGAGCCGAGATCAAGGAATCTTTGTTTCTCGTAATGACATGGATCAGTCTCAGGAAACCTTTGACGTTAATAATGGAATTTACGATAAACTCCTGCCCATTTTAGACAAATGGAATAAGGACTATAATTTTGTCGGTTCCTACTATATCAATGTGGGCAATAATCCCCCAGACCAAACCACGGATTGGAACAAGTCTGGCCCCTACTACCAAGATATGTTAGCCCAGGGGAACGAAATTGGTACCCACTCCTACACCCACCCGGAAGATACCAATCCCCTCAACCCCACCGATCTCGAATTTGAATTTAATCAATCCCAATTGGTGATTGAAAAAAACTTAGGAATTAATGTGACTGGTGCAGCCATACCCGGAGCCCCGGAAGGATTCCAAGTCAGTCAAGAACTGAAAAAATACCTGGATTATGTCAGTGGGGGATATTCAGGAGTTGGTGC
>B570J29639_100029_pt1 | contig 18459 bp, 10 predicted proteins | sample LakMenEpi27Sep09_FD_29639 | JGI IMG/M metagenome (IMG submission 29639)
CGTTTTCGCAAATTAGTCGAAACAGATACCGCCGGATTTGATGCCCTCACCCAATGGTATTTGCTGGCTTGGGATGCCTTCCGCGCCCGTGAATTCCCCTTTGATGAAGCTCGACAATTAGCATTAGCCATTGGGGGATTTAATGTCGCAGATTTAGCCAAAGTTCATAAATTATTAGACTCCGCCAGTGGCACTTGTAAACTATTAACGCCGCAACAACGGTTAAAAAAACGAGCCTTTTCTGTTAACCCCTCGGAATTTTCTTTAACTTATTTAGTCGATGGTTTACACGCGATTATTGCGATTTATGAAGAAGAAGAAAGCGTTACCCCCGTGCGTCGGTTTATGGAAGTAACGGGGTTAGTCAGTAATGATTTATTCATGAGAACCATAGAAGTGGCGTTAAAGGTAATTCCCCGCATTGGAGACGAGAAAAAACGCATGGTCGAGGAAAAGGTGTTATTGGATTTGTGGTTAGCAATGGATGAAATCAAGGGAAAAGTTAAGATTTATGAACAATTGGAGTTACCGTTAGGACAGTTAAGTTTGGATTTGGGGCAAGGTTAAGAATGCAATTGTAAGCAGTGCGAGTGTCCTCACTCGCTAACCTTATATTTTTTATATATTATATAAATTAGCGAACGAGGACGTTCGCACTGCTAACCTTATATTTTTTATATATTATATAAATTAGCGAACGAGGACGTTCGCACTGCTAGAAGAATAAAATTAAAGCATTAAAGAGAGAATGATAAAATTAAAAGATGTATTGATTTTATAAGATGATTCATGCCTTATAAAAAACCTCGACCTCGTTTAGAAATTCCAGGGGGAATTTATTTTATTACATTCGCTACCTGGGAAAGATTAGAATTAACCTCAGAAGCTCGAAAAGTTGTTTTAGATAGTTGCCTATTTTTTAATCAACAAAGATATGAGCTTTTTGCTGTTGTTGTTATGCCAGATCATGTTCATTTATTAATCAAACCTTTTCCTAAACCAGAAGGACAATATTGGACAATAGGCATGATTTTAAAAACCATTAAAGGGTATAGCTCCCATCATATCCCAACTATTATGAAACATATTGGTAAAGTTTGGCAAGATGGACGTTATGATGAATTAATTAGAAATTCAGACCATTTCCGTCAAGTTTGGGAATATATTCGACAAAACTCCGTCAAAGCGGGATTATCAAATACTCCCGAAGATTACGAATTCTTATGGGAACAATTTTAAAAGGAGAATAGCAGTGCGAGCGTCCTCGCTCGCTAACTTTAATAAAACTTTAATAAAACATATAACTTTAACCCAAGCAATTAAAATGGCTTCCACTTTTCAAGACCGTTCATGGTTAATCAGTTACTCTAGCACGGAAAATAACCCCATTGCGGACTTCTATATTCCCGCCCTTGAATGCGCCATTCAATATGACCGTAAATCAGGATTTTTTAATAGTGCCATCTTAAGTAAAGTTGCACGGGGACTGGGGGCAATGCCCCATAACCAAGGGAAAATTCGCTTAATCATGGGCTGTCAATTTTCCCCCCAAGATTTAGAAGCCATTCAACAAGGTTACGCCCTCCGAGATGCCTTAACATTCCGCTTAGAAACCGAATTAACTCATCCTGAAACCTTTGTTCAACTCCAACATTTTGAAATCCTCAGTTGGTTAATTGCCCATCAATATTTAGAGATTAAAATTGCCATTCCCTTAAAATCCAACGGACTCCCAGAAGAAGCCCAAACTCAACTTGATTATCACCATATTTTTCATGAAAAAGTTGGCATCTTCACCGATAAACAAGGAGATATTATTGCCTTTAGTGGGTCAAATAATGAATCTTTAAGCGGTTGGGAAAGTAATATTGAATCCTTTCATATTTATTGTTCTTGGGAAGGCGGGCGAGAATTAGAACGAGTTCAAGAAGAACAATTTAGATTTGAACAACTGTGGCATCAATTAAGCCCGAATGTCCTTGTCTTTGATATCCCAGAAGCCGTTGAGCAAAAATTACTTCAATACACCCCAACCACCCAACCTGCTTGGAATAAACAAACCGAATTTGATACCCGNCCTATTCCACAAAATCATAATATTGAAGCAGTGGGAGCGTCTCGCTCCCTAAATAATAAAAACAATGCTCCTATCAATAATAAAAACAATGCTCCTATCAATAATAAAAACAATGCTCCTATCAATGAATTAAATCTTGATTCTATTAATGAATTAAATCCTGATTCTATCAATGAATTAAATCCTGATTATAATGATAAAAACAATAATTTTATAAATGATAAAAAAATTGAATTGGAAAATATTAGCGAACCGGACGTTCGCACTGCTTTAAATTTTAAAGAAGAAAAAGAAGCCTTTGAAATTCTATTTAATTTGCATCAACATCCAGGTTGTTTAGATTATTGTTTAAAATCCATTCCCATTTCCCCTTGGCCCCATCAAATAAAAATTCTCCGCCGCGTTGCCCAAACCTTTCCTAAAAGTTTCCTCATTGCCGATGAAGTCGGGTTAGGAAAAACCATTGAAACCGGATTAATTTTAAGATATTTATTAATCAGTCAAAAAGCCAAACGGATTTTAATTTTAGCCCCCGCCAGTATTCAACCCCAATGGCATGAAGAACTGCGCGAAAAATTTAATTTGCATTTCTGGAGTTATAGTAAAGGAGAACTCATGCAACCCCAAAATTCTCCATTAACTGCAAAGAATCAACCCTCAACAAATATTTGGAATTCTCAAAATTTAATCTTAGCATCTTCCCATTTAGTCCGTCGGTCTGACCGAATGCAGGAATTATTAGAAGCCGAACCCTGGGATTTAATTGTTTTAGATGAAGCTCATCATGCCCGTCGCAAAAGCCCGCAAAACCGTAAAGAAACCCCCAACGCTTTGCTTCAGTTAATGCAAAAATTACGAGATAGAACCCAATCTTTAATGTTATTATCGGCAACCCCGATGCAAATTGACACCATTGAAATCTTTGATTTACTTAATCTTTTAGGATTAAAAGGACATTGGCAATATGGGGATAATTTCTGTGATCATTTTAGCACATTATCAGAAACACCCAACAAATTTATTTTAGACTTTTGGCAACAAATGGCCGTTGATTATTTAAAACAAGGGGGGTCTCCTTGTCCGCAATTCCAACAGTATTTAGAAACCCAAGATCGTCTCCTCGCTTGTGAACTAGAAGATGTTTGGCAAAAAGGGATAAAATTGATTAACCCTAAACACTATTTAGATAATCCCAACTTTATCAATACTTCTAAACACTATTTAACCGTTAATACTCCCCTCAAAGATTTAATGTTTCGTCATACCCGTGATACCCTCCGCCAATATTATCGTCGCGGTATTTTAGACCAAGATATTGCTCAACGCCTCGTTCAAGATAACGCCATTACCTTAGAAAAAAATCGAGAAATCCCCCTTTATCGGGCTGTGAGTGAGTATGTTCGTCATTTTTATAATTTAGCCCAAAAAGAAAATCAAAAAGCCTTGGGGTTTATTATGACCCTCTACCGTAAACGCCTCACCAGTTCCTTTTATGCCATTCGAGAATCCCTACAAAGACGCTTAGATGGGATTAATATTACCCCGGATGATTTAGGGGATTTAGACGACGCAGACGACCCCATTATCGAGGGATTAGAACGTTATGTTATTCCGGCTGACCCGGAAGAAATTGCCTATTTACAAGATTTATTACTGCAATTTGAAAACACCGGAGAAGATAGTAAACTTTCCCATTGTATTAATATATTGCGACAGGAATTAAGTCAACGGGAAAGCGCGATTATTTTTACTCAATATACCGACACAATGGATTATCTTCGACAAACATTACAACAATTATATGGATCTCAAATTGCTTGTTATTCAGGACGGGGAGGGGAACTGTATCAAAATTCAAACTGGAAAATTGTACCCAAAGAACAAATTAAACACCAGTTTCGGGCGGGAGAAATTAAAGTTTTATTGTGTACAGAATCAGCATCAGAAGGATTAAATTTACAAACCTGTGGTGTTTTAATTAATTATGATATGCCTTGGAACCCGATGCGAGTTGAACAGCGAATTGGACGCTTAGACCGCATTGGTCAACGTTATCAAACCGTGAGAATTCATAACTTTTATTATGATGGAACTGTTGAGGCAAAAGTGTATCGAAAATTAAGGGATAGAATTGATGCCTTTCAAACGGTTGTGGGAAATTTACAACCAATATTAGCGCAAGTTCCTACTTTTATTGAAAAAGCCGCCATGAGTGCTGACCCGGAAGAAGAAGGGGTACTGTTAGCGGATTTTGAACAAGTTTTAGAAACTCCTCCCTTGCGTCCTTCTTTAGATGAAATGGTGGCAATGGATGTAGAAGCGGATTTATTAGAAATTCGTCAGCCCTTACCTTCAACACCGTTGACTGCTGAGAGTTTAGAAGAACTGTTGACGCGATCGCAAATTCTTAAAACTTTGGGATTTCATTTTGAAAAACGAGAACCGAAAATTTGGCAACTGACGTTTAAAAATCAAACTTATGCGGTTACGTTTTACCCGGAAGTTTTTGATGAACAGTCCTCCCTTCAGTTCATGAGTTTTGGCAATCCCTTATTTGAATTGATATTACCGTAGATATTACAAATATTATAAAGTATTACGGCTAGTTTAGAACCAGGTTTAGCGTTATATGTACTGCATTTAAACTGTATATTCTAGGGAGCGAGGACGCTCCCACTACAATAAATTTGCCATGTCCCAACTAGATGTACAACAGCTTATTAACTGATAACTGAACACTAATAACTGACACTAATAGCCCATGTCCTCGGCGGCAGTTTTGTAGTGCCAGCGAGGACGGTGGCTGGCGATTAAGCTGTACTGCATCTATAAATTGTGATTAGGAAATTGCCCCATCCCTGTAGTGGGAGCGTCCTCGCTCCCTAGAATATACAATTTAATGCAGTACAGCTTATACCAGTGACCTAGCTTGAGTGGCTGTTCTTGTTTTAGTTGGGTGTGGAGACCAAACCCCTAGGTTTTTTGTGCACAAATCCTAGTAGTATAGAAACATCAATAAAATTGAATAATTGTCAATTTTTTAGTTAGCTTAGAGAGGTTATCCTTGAGTCAATCACTAGACGCCATTGTTCCCCACGGTGGACATCTAATTAATCGTATTGCAACTCCTGACCAACGACAGGAATTTTTGGACAAAGCAGCACATTTACCGATAGTTGAGTTGGATGAGCGATCGCTTTCTGATTTAGAATTAATCGCTATTGGTGGTTTTAGTCCCCTAACTGGGTTTATGGGACAGGCGGACTATAAAACCGTTGTTGACCAAATGCACCTGAGTAATGGTTTACCCTGGTCAATTCCGATCACTTTGTCTGTGTCTGAGGAGGTCGCCTCGAACCTAAAAGAAGGAGGTTTGGTGCGTTTAGATTCCCCCGGCGGTGAGTTTGTTGGGGTTTTGGAACTGACGGAAAAATATTCCTACGACAAGGAAACTGAAGCCCTGAAAGTCTACCGTACCACAGACGAAAAACATCCTGGGGTGAAAGTCGTTTACGATCAAGGGGGAATTAATCTTGCTGGCCCAGTGTGGTTATTAGAGCGTCAATCCCATCCCTACTTCCCGAAATATCAAATTGACCCGGCTGAATCTCGGGCAATATTTAGAGAAAAAGGCTGGAAAACTATTGTTGGATTTCAAACCCGAAACCCCATCCATCGCGCCCATGAATACATCCAAAAATGTGCTTTAGAAACCGTTGATGGCTTGTTTTTGCATCCTTTAGTTGGGGCGACAAAATCCGATGATATTCCGGCGGATGTACGGATGCGCTGTTATGAAATTTTGATTGATCATTACTATCCTAAACAACGGGTGATTTTAGCAATTAATCCGGCTGCAATGCGTTATGCTGGCCCCCGGGAAGCGATTTTTCATGCGCTGGTGCGGAAAAATTATGGCTGTACTCATTTTATTGTGGGTCGGGATCATGCCGGGGTGGGTGATTATTATGGTACTTACGATGCTCAATATATTTTCGATGAGTTTGAGCCGGGGGAATTAGGTATTACTCCGATGATGTTTGAACACGCTTTTTACTGTAAGGTGACGGAAGGAATGGCAACCAGTAAAACCAGTCCCAGTTCACCGGAACAGCGAGTTCATTTATCGGGAACTAAGGTACGAGAATTGCTCCGTCGGGGAGAACTTCCACCCCCGGAATTTTCCCGCCCCGAAGTTGCTAATGAATTAATTAAAGCAATGAAAACAAATAATCAGTAGTCAGTTATTAGTTATCAGTTATCAGTGTAATAGTTGATATTATAGTTAATAGTTAATTAGCTGTTTTTAAATTATTACCTAATAACTGATATAGCAACCGCCAAGGCAGTTAGGACACCAGACGGATCTTAGAACCCAGACGGTGAAGTATTTTCCCCCCAGATCCGGCTTCCCTGTTCCCTGCTATAACGGTTCCAGAGGCGCCGTGGCAATTCTAAACACTGATAACTGATTACTGATTACTGATAACTGATTTTTGGTAATGGGACTAAAACGACGGGAATTTTTACAACGGACTGGCTTACTCCTGGCGGCACTGGGGATTAATCAAAGACTGTATTATCGTTCTGATCAAGCCGCTTCACAGCCAGCCCGACGGAAGTTAGCCCTATTAGTTGGAATTAATCAATATCCAACTGCAAATCGCATTCAAGAACCGTTGCAAGGCTGTTTAACGGATGTGGAATTACAACGGAATTTGTTAATTTATAAATTCGGTTTTCAACCCGATGATATTGTCACGTTAACAAATGAAGCAGCTACTAGAAATCAAATTGAATCGGCATTTATTTTCCATTTAATTGAACAGGCTAAAACCGGGGATTTAGTGCTGTTTCATTTTAGTGGTTATGGTAGTTGTATTCCCCGTGATAATTCGGTTGATAATCAATCTCAAATTCAGCATTCTTATCTTCCTGTTGATATTGCTTTATCAGAAACGGAAACTGTTAATGATATTTTAGAAGATACCTTGTGGTTATTATTGCGATCGCTAAAAACTTCTAACATAATTACTATTTTAGATACAAGCTTTATTTATCCAGGATATCATCAACAAGGGACTCTAAAAATTCGCGCTATTCCCAGTCCAACCACCGTTGAAATTAATCCAGCAGAATTAGATTTACAAAATCAACTATTATCTAGTTTAGGCATTTCTCGTCAAGAATTAGAACAAAGAAAACCAGGTTTACCAGGGATAGTTTTATCCGCATCTAAACCATCCCAAATCGCCACAGAAGCTCGATGGGATGGCTTTAATGCAGGATTATTCACTTATATCTTAACCCAAACCCTCTGGGGGGCAAGTTCACCCCGGAATTTATCAGATCAAATCCGTCGGGTTGCGGGAGAATTTGAACAAATTGTGGGATCATCTCAACAACCCCAACTGCGCCGCACATTAACGGGGTCTAATTCTAAAACTGAATCAGAATTTTCTTTAGGGAATTTATGGATTAATTCTCCTCCGGTTGATGGTGTAATTACCGGAGTTGAAGATAATGGCAAAACAGCCAAAATTTTATTAACTGGTCTGCCAGCTTTTGTGTTAAATTCCTATAGTTTAAATAGTGTATTAACGATTATATCAGAGTCAAATTCTTTAGAAAATCCTATCTATTTACAATTGCGTTCTCGCACTGGATTAAATGCCAAAGCGCAAATAAAAAATAATAATTCAACGTCATTTTTAGGATTAGAAATCGGACAAAAAGTGCAAGAATCAATTAGAATTTTACCTCGAAAAATTGATTTAAAAATTGCCTTAGATCCGAAATTATCTCGAATTGAACGAGTTGATGCAACCAGCACCTTTTCCGATTCTCCTCGGATGGCAATTGTAGCAGGTGATCAACCTGCGGATTATGTCCTGAGTCGCGTTACTGATACCACTATTGCCCAAACTTTGAACCCACCCTTATCCCCTTTATTTCAGGGCAGATATGGGTTATTTTCTAAGGGTTTAGTCTTACTTCCCGATACCGTTGGCGAAGGAGGAGAAGCGGTAAAAGTTGCGATACATCGGTTAATTCCCCAACTAAAAACCCGGTTAGCAATTAAGTTATTAAGATTAACAGAAAATGAACGTTCCTCCCATTTAAAAGTAAAAGCGTCTTTAAATTTATTATCCCCCCAATCTCAAGTTTTAATTAAACGAAAAACCACAGGATTTTTTAATACTATCAATCGAGAAAATGCTAATAATATTAATTCTCATTCTAGTTTAAATCAACATAAGATTACCGCTTCCGAAAATATTGGTATTGTCAGAGTAACTCTAGGAAGTCGTTTACAATATCAACTCCAAAATCAAGGAGAATTTCCGGTTTATTTCCTAGTATTTTCTCTGAATAGTGAAGGAGAAACTTATATTTTTAATTCAGGTTTTGACCCTCAACAACAACAAATTACACCCGGCAAATCCTTGAGTTTACCGACCACTAATATTTATAGTGGAAATTCTTCCACAGAAATGATCGGAGAAATGGTCAAAGGGTCAACCAGATTAGTAGAAACCCACGTTATTTTAAGTCATAATCCCTTCTTAGAAACATTAGAAATTTCAGATAGAAATATTAATAAAAATGAAGGTATGTTAAAATTTAATCGAGTTTCTAATCCTTTGAATATTGTGGATGCAATTTTACAAGATTTGAATAGAGGTAGTCAACCAACCTTAGAAAAAATGGGAATTATCACCGATGATTTAGCCCTGGATATTAATAGTTGGGCAACGTTTAATTTTGTTTATCGGGTTGTGGGATGAAAACTGATGGTATGACGGGCTCAATTTCAATTTAAACAAGCTTCTTTTTTTCAAAAGACCTCTTGCTGAAATATAGCGGTGTGCGGAATTCGGGAGGTTAATGACCTTTTTCATTTTTCTTAAATAGAGAAGATATTGACTTTGATTGTACTCTTTTACTAGGAGAATTATTATCACTTTTTACAGAAGTATTTTGGGGTTCGGGTTCTTGCTCTTTTTCTTGAAGTAACTCCTCAGAACTTTGTGGATTTATTAAATTAGAACCTGTTGATTGGTTTTGAAATAGAGGATTAATAGGTTTTGATCGCTCAGAATTAGCACTAGAAAGATCAGAAACCGACTCTAAAGATAATTTTTCTTTTTCAAAAATAGAAGGAATAGAAGATGATGGTAATTTTGATGGAAGTTGAGATGTTGAAATAGGCTGGCTCTGATGATCATTTTGTGATTGAATAAATAAGTCAGGAATTTGCAAAGGTTCTAACTCAATATCATTATTAATTTCTGCATCTAAGAGGTTTACTTCAGTCTGAAAAATTTCGGTTTGAGGTCTTTCACCTCGACGAATTCGGGAAGATGACCAAGGGGCTATTTGATCAGGTTCTACGGAATCTTGAATTTCTGGAATAGTAAAAGGTACAGGAGTTGGAGATGAAGAATCAAAGCTAGGTAACTCATGAAAAGCTATGACTTCTGGTTCAGTTTGCTCCGATTGTTCCTGTAATATTTGAAGTGAATCCTGACTAAAACCTGTTTCCGGTTCCCAGAGGATATCGTTTGGTATCGCTAAAGTAGAATTTTCTGCTGGAGATAGAATGTGGGCTGTTACGGTAATACGTCGTTTTAAGGATGCTGAAACCAGAAAAATATTCCCAGATACTAAAGTATCTTCGGGCATTTTTTCAATATTCAGTTGAATAGAATTTAAACCTGGGCTGAGTTGACTTGGTTGTAAGTTTAATCCTGAAATATCAGTCAAAATTTTGCAGGGAACGGGAACGTAAATTATGATACTAAAAGGATAATCTGTTCCGTATGCTAGTTGACCCAGGTTTAAACATTCTGGATACTGCCATTCTCCTTCTTCTTGGGGTAATCCCATCACAGAACCTCGCACTTGTATATCATCAAATTTGACATCTATTCCTGATTTTACAAAAATAGCACATTGATCTTGAGGATTGTTTTTTTGATCTCCTGTTACTTCAATTCGCAGATTTTTCAAACTTACTCCCTGAGACTGAATCAGCAAAACAGGGCCAGTTTGTGACCAAAAGGTTGCCCCTTGTCCATCTAAAGTCATTGGGTGGTTAATCACAAGGACGCCTGGATATTCTGCTTTTGGAGGCCATAGTTGTATTGTAGAGCCATCTGGTAAAGCATTTAGTTTTTGTTGAAAGGCTTCTCGGTTAGAGGGAGTGAACTGCTCTATTATTGGTGTTTTTGACAGTTGATCAAGAGTTGGTTCCTGTTTCTTTTGCTGTTGATCAATTTTAGTAGATTCTAGCTGAACAGATTTTTTTACTTTAACATTCGTTATTTTTTGAACAGGTTTTATCCCAGATGCTTTCTTGTTAAGAACGGTAGAGGATTTAACAGGTTTAATAGGCTGACTCGGTTTCTGGGGTGAAAGACCCAACCACTGCTTGATTTTTTGAAACATGAAATAAATTGTCCTCTTACTTGTAAATTAATACTAAAAAATTGTTACCTGAAGATAATCAACCGTTAGGCTTTAAATTCAGCCATTTGTACTTCAACCATTCTAGATCGAGGTTCTTTAGAAAAGCGAAATTGGATGCCGTGATCGAGTTTTATAGCATTTCCAGGAGGAACTAAATTTCCTTTTGATGACATCAACGAATTCAAATTCTGGTTAATGAGCAGCCAATTACCTTCATGAAAAACACAATAAGCTTGAGGAGTCCGATCAGCTTCTTCCCCTGGAAAAATATTATCAAAAATATGCCATTTAAAGAGAGATAAATTGTGGTAAACTACTAATTTAGAATCTCCTACCCATTGTCCTGGACGGCTTTCTTTACGAAGTTTGAGAATAGGAACCTTCCCTTTAGGTTTTGAACCACAAAAAGGACACTGTGCCTGATTTAGATCATGCAAAATAAACCATTTGCTAGGGCAATATTGATTAGCACAGGGAAACAACATATCCCAGGTTCTGATTAAAGCTCGCTCCCATTCAATAGCAGGTGGACGAAGATTGGGAGACTGCAATCCTTGAACAAAGGTTTTCTGAAATAGTTGGCTTAAATGAGGCCCCAAAGTGGTGAAAGGAATTTTTAGATCTTGAGGACGGTTGGAAGAATCGCTAGGATTTTCGATAAATAATGCTTTTGAACCCATCTCTAAACGTTCTTGTTCTTCTGCGGATGTTGCTGGATAAGTTTTGGGGCCATCTAAGGGATGCCTTCCCAGCAAATATTGATATAGCAGAACAGCAAGAGCGTGTTGATCCGTGGCCGTTGATGGATGTTTCCGTTGAGGATCATTAAGGGGTAAATGAATGGTTGATAGGACTTCTGGGGCAATATATCCCCTTGTTCCTAACACATCTGGTGGAAACATTTGAGGAACAACTAAAGAGTCAATATCAATGATTAGGCATTGTCCAGAAGTTGGATCGATTAAGACATTTTTATTGGATAAATCAGAATGGGCTAATCCCGCTTGGTGTAAACGCCTAACGGCTCGTGCTAAACGAATACAAATCTGAAAATAATTAACCCATGTTCCCTGTTCTTCTGGTGGCAAAATAGAGCGAAGTTTAGAACGAACAAACCAGCTACTTTCTTTTTCTTTTCCTTGCAATTTCCCCGTTTCAAAGAAATAGTTATTGGGATAAATGGGAGTAATAACTCCTAATGATGGTTGAGTCACAATTGCTGTCGGCCAACAAAACAAGTTTTGGAAATAATCCCCATTATGACCCAGTGTAGGATTATATCTATTTAAAATGGCAGCGAGTCGAGATAACCGATTTCTATCTGAACCAGCATTTGGATCTTTGTAAAAGCAAATTACGGCTGTTTTATCAGCAGTAAAATAGACTTCCTTCATCGCCCCTTCCCCAATCATATCGGGGATATATTCAATAATGCTCCCATCGGCTAAAGTTGCAATTGCCATTAATTTTCCTCCCGATATAAAACAACTAAAGTGCGATCGTCAAAAGAACCTCTCCGATAGTAGGAGTCTAACCAAATTTTTAATTTTTCTTCTGAGGGCATTTCTTCACATTCTGGAGACATTTCTTGGGCTAAAATTCCAGCATTCAATAAACCTGGAGAAGCCACCACCTCTTTTATAGATTTACCTAACTGTTCAGCATATTTAGCAATAGAACGAATTGAAACTGTTTTATGTTCATCAGGATCGGGTCGTAAAATTCTCTCAATTTCATCTTGAAACTTACTCTGATTCCTTCTGACTTCATCTTGAGTTTTAAAACTGGTGTCTTGTAATTGTCTTTCTATCTCTTGGCTATCAATATTAGGAATATTAATAACTTTATTTAAGATCAAATCTCCATACAGTTCCAACATACCTGGATCATTAGGGAAATAGTCATCCGCCACTCCATCTGTCATAATCATCAAGGCTTTTAGATTACCGAGAAAAGCGAATGTTTTTTGGACAAGATTAGGATGCGAGAGTTTGCTCTTTGAAGTCAAAAAATCCGTTTGCCCTCCATGCTCTCCAATATCAGGTTTTCCCAGTAATTGTAAATTATTTTCATGAGAAAGAGCAGCTAACATTCCATCTCCAACTTGACAAGTTAAAACAAAATCATAGCTGGAAGATTCCACCTTAATTGTTGTATATACAGCTACAAGGAGAGTAGATGATAAATCTTTTATATCCAGTTCTTTTTTGCCTACTGCCTTAGTTAAATCTCTAAAATTTTTTAGATAATTAGCTTTTTTCTCTACCTCATTGTAAGCATCATTAAAAGATTTATATAAATACTGTTGAATAGACTTAAACTCTTCCCCTATAAACATCCAGTTTTGATCTTGCTTCAAATTAATCTTTAAATCATCTTCTCTAGCTTGCTCTTTAAGTTGATAAGATTTAAGAGAATTTTCTAATGACTTAACGGCTGTTTCACAAGAAACTTTTGCCCCAATCCGAGAAAACTTTTTAGATCCTGCTCCATCAGCAACCGCAATAATTGTCCATTGACCAATGGTAGAAAATTCAAACCAATCATCACAATTAGTTCCCTGATGTTTGTGCATTTTTCCTCGCACTCTTGCACCAATCAATTTTAGTCCTTCTGGGGATTGATTAGATTTATAATCAAATTCTGAATGAGGTTCTGGTTCCTGATAAGGAACAGGATGATACTGCCAAGGGGGGATAACAGGGGTAGAAATTGCTTCAGTTTGGGCTAGTTGTTGCTGAGTTCCTTCTGAAGAAGGCACTTCTTGGTTTGGGGAATCTGCTAAACCTGCTGTTGGATGTTGATGTACTGCATGATTTTGAGAAGTTTCATCTATTTGTGAATCTGTTTTTTTTGTAGTATTTCCTATTTCTGTTGCGTCAGAATTTTCTGAAACCCTATTAGCTGGATTTTCATGATCAGTAGATAAATTATTGCTAGATTGCCTTAAATCTTGAGTTGAACGAGAGACTGAAGTTTCCAAAAATTGTCCGGTTGATGACTGAGATGCAGTTATGTCACTATTGGGCTGAGGGTTAACATTGGTTTGAGGTGATGTCAAAGCAGGCAATTGGGGAGATTTTTCAATTAAGACTTGGCGAATAGCATTTTTAATGCTTGTTTTTAATTCCTGACTAGCAATCTTCATCTGTTCAATTAAATCTTTGTTGATTTCTTGATTCTTTCCTGACAACAATCCAAACCAATCAATCCATATATTTTCTATTTTTTTGATTGCAGGTTCGACTGAATTTTGGAGTTGACTATTAAATCTAATGGCAAAAACTTGTTCCCATATTTTTGCTAATGCTTTAGTAATTTTGTTAATTTTATCTTGATTACTTGTTTTATTAGCAAATTTTTCCCATTCTTTTTGTAATTCATCTGAATCATTATCATTTTCAAGGTGAAGTTTCCAGCAAATAGCTTGGATTAATTTTTCCAACTCAGGATCTTGATTTAGGTCATGATTAGACATAATGTTTACTAACTCTCCTTTTGTTAATTATTAGGTCTTAATGGGGGTAATGCACCCTGATCGGGTGCATCAGGCTTGTATTAAGGAATAATTTGGATTCCTTTAGGTGGGGGGGGTAAATTGATAGGTTGGTTATCAGCCATCACCTGAGCCACACTTTGAGAAGTTTGTTTAATAGACTGTGATACCCACTTAAAGAATTGTTTGAGAGTATCCGGCTGAAGATTATCTAATTTTACTACAATTTCTGTCAGTTTCTTGAGCGTATATTCATCGGCTCCTGAACCTGCTGCACAAGCAATAATATTAGCAGGTTTTTTCTTTTTCAATTCATCAGCCGCTTTTTCCCAAGTATCAGTTGGCATTCCATCTGTCATTAGAAATACTAACGGTTTCCAATCCCCTTTTTGACTATCGCTGGCTTTTTTAACTTCTTTCTCGAAGCATTGAGTTAACAATTTTAAGGCTCCACCTAAAGCCGTTGTGCCTCCTGCGGACAGTGTAGGTGGCTGAAAAGCCATTAATTCAGTCAGTGGACAAACTTGTTGAGCGGTACTTTCAAAGGTAATTACGGAGAGGTAAGCGGTTTCTATAGCATAGGGTTCGCTTTGAAGTTCAGCTACCAGTGCTTTAACGCCTTGATTGACGGCTTCAATGGGATCACCAAACATGGAACCGGAACAATCTAAAACTAAATAAACAGGTAAACGACGAGATGACATGATTTTTCTCCTACTTGTATTAAGGAATAATTGGGATTCTGTGAGGTAGGGCGGTAAATTAACTGGTTGGTTATCAGCCATCACCTGAGCCATGCTTTGAGAAGTTTGTTTAATCGATTGAGAGATCCACTTAAAGAATTGCTTAAGAGTATCTGGCTGAAGCTCATCTAACTTAAATACATTCGCTGTAATATTGTTGAGCATAAAGTTATAGGCTTCTGAATCAGATACAACAGCAATAATATTAGCGAGTTTTCTCTTTTTCAATTCATCAGATGCTTTTTCCCAAGTATCAGTCGGTATTCCATCTGCCATTATAAACACTAAAGGTTTCCAATCTCCTTTTTGAGTATCGCTGGCTTTTTTAATTTCTTTGTCGAAGCATTGAACTAATAATTTTAAGGCTCCACCTAATGCTCTTGTACCTCCTGCTGAGAGTAAAGGGGGTTGAAATGCCATTAATTCAGTTAAGGGACAAACTTGTTGGGTGCTCATTCCAAAGGTAATGACAGATAGATAGACAGTTTGTATGGCATAGGGTTCGCTTTGTAGTTCAGCCACCAGTGCTTTAATTCCTTGATTAATAGCTTCAATGGGATCACCCGACATCGAATCTGAACAATCTAAAACTAAATAAACCGGTAAACGACGAGATGACATGATTTTTCTCCTTCTTTTTCTCCTTGAATGAAATGAAACTAATCAAAAAGTATTTTCGAGCTTGAACTAAGTTATATCCCTTTTGTTAAAACCAACTTAGCTTTAGAGACTATTGTTGATCAGTTTTTATTTGGAATAACAACCGTTTGATAAATTTTTTGACCATAGACTTCTAATTCAAATCCTTGAGTATTTAGGGGGACTGTAAACGAGACTTTAGCGGGAAGACCATCTGTATATTTTTTGATGACCTTGCCTGAATCATCATAAATAGTTGCAGTAGGAGCAACAATATGGTTTTCATCAACTACTTCAGCAAAAATCTCAACTAAAGCACTCATTTCATTGGCAATTTTATGATCCCAGATATCAACCCCTGTGCCAGTTGTCAAATTATCCAGTTCTTCTAGCTGTCGCTGATCAATTTCATCACCTACGCCGATTAGAACACATTTTACTAGATTTCTCTGACCTAATTTGATCTGATTTGCTAACAGATTTGTATATTTTTTTACATTGGCTAAATCATCAATTTTGCCGTCGGTAATAAACACATACATTCCTCGTTTTGCATCAGCAAATCGTTCAGTAAAATATTTAACAGCAGGGGTAAGAATTGTGCCTGTTCCAAAGCTCATGGATTTGGGGCCATTAACTTCGAGTTGACGACATTTTTCTTCTGTAAAATCTCCTAAAACTTCAATAGAACTACCATCTTCACCTGCCCAATAAATTACACTGGTTCCGCCATCTGCATCTAAATTTCCGGCTAAGTAACTAATAAATTCTTGGGCTAAGGGTTGAACAATATTGTCACTGGGCTTAATGTATCCTTTTTGAATAGCATCTTCATAAGCTTGTGACTTGATGACTTTGTAAGTTTTTCCATCTTGAACTTGTAGAGTAATCCATCCTTTTTTTTCATATTTTACACTTAAATTTTCAGGAATTTCACCGATTAAACTTCGCCCATACACACCTCGCATTGAGGCACTAGCATCCAAAGCAATACCTGTTTGCCACCCTTCTGAATCTGCTCCTTGAGGTTCCATAAGAATAGTGAACATAACTTGCAGATTTGGCCCATTTTTTTTTATATTAACTTCACCAAATTCCTTTGCAACAACAATTCTAGGAAGTTGATAACTAGATTTTTTCTCCTCTGAATTTGAGCTTGAACTGTACATTGTTTTGTTTTCCTTTTTTTAAAATTCTCTAAGTTAATCTAGTCATAACCCTTCAGAAATACTTTGAATAATACTTCCACCTGAAAATTCTAAAGTGAAAGCTGTTGAGCCAGAAGGTAAATTAAAACGAAGTAATGCAGGAACACCGTCTGAATAATCTTTACAAACTTTCCCTGCTTGGTTTAAGATGCGACCTGAATCAATAACAGTTATATCTTCAGAAACCAACTCTTTGAAAACCTGTTCTAATTTATTCATATCACTAGCTAATTGATGATCCCAAATATCAATATCTTGCCCTGAAGCATCCTTGATATTTTTTCCTTCAAACATATTATCCAATTCTTCCATTTGTCCTTCATCAACCTCATCGCCAATCCCAATTAGCAGCATTTTGATAAACGGCTTACTTTTATTGGCGATTTCTTGAGCATACTGGAAGCAATATTGTTTGACTTCTGAGAGATCTTCAATAATCCCATCGGTAACAAAAACACAAAGCGCACCAGGCTGCTTAACACCAAAAGCGGGAGCATCTTTAAATTTGTCAATAAAATGTTTTAAAGGTGCTAACAATTTAGTTCCTCTTCCCCAAGGTAGTTTTTTAGGGCCTATAATGGCTAAATTTTGAGTTTTTTCTTCATCAAATTCTCCTACTTCTTCAATTTTGGAACCATCAGCACTACAAGCCCAATAAATTAAATCAACCTTGCCATTTGATGAAAAATTAGATAAATAATTAATCATCGTGTGAGCAACAGGTTCAACGACATTAGGGACACTGGCAGCCGCGCCAAAAACTCCTCCCACCACCCCACTGACTCCATACATTTTCTTCATGGAGGCAGAACCATCTAAAGCTAAACCCATTCTCACCCCTTCCAAATCTGGAACACTAAGAATCGTTGCGACAATATTAATACTACCGTTTTGTTGCTTGTAAACATTAACTTCACCAAAAGGTTCAACTACATTTGTAAGCTGCATATTAGAAAGTCTCCAAAAATTAACACGATCTCAAGTTAAAAATTAAGCAATCCTACATTGTAGGTTAAAGCCGGGTATTCCAAGATAAAAGTTTTTACACAATGGCTTGGGCATTATGGATGAGTTTAAAATCTCGATCCTCTTTTAAATCCTATAATCTTGATGATTATAGCAATTTTTCTCACTTTTAAATCAGAAATACTCACTCTAAGTAAGTAGGATATATAAAACTACCCCACTATGTAAACAATTGTAAACCGTTCTAACGCTCTCTAATGGGCGATCGAAGCCCTCTTTACAGATTGTTACATGGTAGAGTTTAATCCCGCCTACCTACTTAAACTGGTATTATCTTAAACCCAAGAGGGAGTTAGAGCAATAGTATATTTACTGAAATTTTAACACTCTCAGCTAGTCGTTTTTCGCAAAAAAAACACCAGAAATTACTGATACTGCATATCAAACGTATACATTGGTATCAACTTAGGGAGAATGTAGAGGAGGGAGATCGCAAGAGTCAACGGACGGGAGAGCGATCTCCCTCTGGGACTTCATGACGGGAATAGTGATCGTAACTCTCCAAAAATCACAAGAGAGACGGAAGCCACCAACGATAATCATATTCAGGTGATCGCGTCATTCTATAAATTAAACACGATCAGCTACAGATTGATAAACCTGTTCAATAACCGTTGCCAACCGTTTCATCCCTTCTGTAATTTCCTCATTTGTAGCCGTTAAACTAATCCGAATACATTGGTTTTTATGGCTCCATTCTCCTTGTAAACCCGGGAAAAATGAACTACCCGGAACTACAATTACCCCCACTTCTTTTAACTGTTGATACAGTTCCCAGTCAGTTATCGGTAAATCTTT
>B570J29639_100036_pt1 | contig 15520 bp, 15 predicted proteins | sample LakMenEpi27Sep09_FD_29639 | JGI IMG/M metagenome (IMG submission 29639)
CTGAAGTATGCGAGGTTATTGATTGGGTGGGGGGTTTTATCAATATATTTGCCACCCACCGAACAATGCTCACTATTCCAGTTAGACTGTTAACTGTTGCAGATTCAGAGGAAACAGAGGAAACAAACGTACAAGCCAAAGACCAAGAAAAATAAAGGAACATAAAAGTTTGATCCCTGCACCCCTGCTCCTGCCTCCAGTTCTCCCTATTCCCCGCCTTAGATTTTCAGTAACAGAAAGCCACCCCCCAAACCCAAAAGAATCAGAGAGAAGCACAGGAACGCGGTTGAGAAAATTTCGCCAGTCATGTATTACAACTCCATTTATGATAGTTAAGGTTTATTGTATCGGATTGTTGTCCCCTGATCACGGCTTCAAAGCCTAACTAAATTTATGTCCAATTTTGCTGACCTCGGACGTTTCTTATTGATCTAAATAAAATTGTAGTTATTGGCGGTTCATCTGGGGGACATTTAGCAACTTTATGCAGTATTTTACCCAATGCTGCTGGATTTGATTTATTAACAGAAACGGCAGGATTCATCAGAGTATACTCTAAGAAAACAGTCCCCTGAAGATTTTATTAACCCATGTTAGAACTGCACTGTCATACCACTTACTCTGATGGTCAACTGACTCCAACGGAACTGGTCAAAGCCGCCGCCGAGGCTGGAGTTAAGGCATTAGCAATTACAGATCATGATACTTTATCCGGTTGGGAAGAAGCATTTCAGGCGGCGCAATTCTATGATATAGAAATTGTCCCAGGTGTGGAATTATCAACGGTTCATAACGAAAGATCATTACATATTTTAGGGTTTTATCCTGATAGAGATAAATTAGAAAATCCTCTTAAAGAACGTTTAAATGGACGCAAAAATAGAGCCAATGAAATCATAGCAAAACTGGCTGAACTTGGTTATCCAATTGAGTTAGAACCCATGGGGGAAGGAATGGCTGTGGCACGTCCTCATATTGCCATGGCGATGTTTAAAGCGGGTTATGTTAAGTCTACTAAAGAAGCTTTTGATCGCTGGTTAGGAGAACATAAACCCGCATTTGTTCAGTATGACAAATTCTCTAGTATTGATGGGATTAAATTATTAAAATCCTGTGGTGCAATTCCCGTTTGGGCTCATCCTTATTTATATCAAGGGGGAAAGATTGAAACGGTTTTTCAAGAATTATTAGAAGCTGGATTAATGGGGTTAGAAGTTTATCATCCCCATCATAGTTTATCACAAATTCAACGGTTAGAAAAACTTTGTGATGAACATGGTCTATTAAAAACTGGAGGGAGTGATTATCATGGCATAGGAGAAATCAATCAGTTTAATTTACCTCTGAGTTTATTAGAAACCATGAAACAATCAGTTATCAGTTTTTAAATAATCGGTAATAAAATCTCAAATTCCGTCCCCACCCCTAAATCAGAAATAAAGTTCAGTTGACCCNCATGTTTTTCGCTAATAATTTGGTAACTAATAGCTAATCCTAATCCGGTGCCTTTTCCGGCGGGTTTAGTGGTAAAAAAAGTATCAAAAATTCGAGATTGAATTTCTTGGGGAATGCCCATTCCATTATCTCGAATACAAATGGATAGCCATTCTGAGTTAACATCAATATCAAGAATATTTTGGTCAATTAAAGATCGGGATTCTTTGTAAGTTGGTAAACAATATAATAAGCGATTTACCTGAGAAAGTTGGGCTAATTGAGCCGGATATATTTGATCTTCAGATAGGGTTTTAACCCTGGTATTAATCTCGATTTTGGGGGATTGTTGATCGGTTTCTTCCCTTTCTTCTAAGGCATCAATGGCATTAGAAATTAGGTTCATAAATACTTGACTGAGTTGACCCGAATAACACTTGATTAAAGGAATATCACCATAGTTTTTAACTACTTCTATTTTCTGTTTCAGACGATTTTTTAAAATTAATAACGTCCCATCCAGACAATCATGGATATTAATTTCTCGCCGTTGGTTCCCATCGATATGAGAAAAACTATGCAAACTATTAACCAGTTGACCCAGACGTTCTGAACTAACTAAAATACTTTTAATTGCTTCTCCTAAGTCTGGTTGCAAAAATTCAAAATCAATTTCTGCTTTAACATCATCAATCGCAGTACAAGGTTTTTCTATATTTTCTTCATAGGTTTGAATTAACTTCATTAAATCTTGATAATAATTTAATAGACAACTAGAATTTCCTACAATACAACTAACAGGATTTCGGATTTCATGGGCAACTCCAGCGACCATTTTTCCTAAACTGGCTAATTTTTCAGTTTGAATTAATTCGGATTGAGCTTGTTGACGTAATAATTCAGTTGCTAATTGATGAATATGGGATTGAGCAACTAATAACTGTTGAATATCCAGCAGTTGATGATAATTTTCTGTTAACTGAACTATAATTGGTTCATATAACAATTCAGGCGATCGCTTGACAACTTGATGGGCTGCTTCTACAATTAAAGTATCTCCAGATAAAACCAATAATTCTATTTTAGCAAACCGTTGTAATGAGCGAATAGAACGTTGTAGAAATAATTCTCGTCCATAGGGACGACTTAAATGTTCTAAAAATCTCCGTCGAGAAATCATCCCACTAAACTGACCATCTTGAGTTAATATTACACCTGGAATTAGGGGATTTTCTTCTAACTTTCGAGTCACAATAATTCCAGGTTGGTTGACATCAACCTGAACATCATATAAAGATAAATTCTTGAGAGTTGACTCTAAGTNTAAGTCATTAATTGACGAGAAAGGAAGGAGTGAAAACTGCATTTCCGTATCGTAGATATTGACCATAATAATATTAATGGTAATTCATCAAAATTTAACTTATAGGATAAAGGATGCCTTTTAACCCTGAAAGCATTCGGTTCTATTTTATTCCATAATTTGGAATTTGAAGCGAAATTCAAAAATTTAACCTATTATTAATATTTTTACCTGTTTTTAATCTTAACTCATGACCCCGTAGGGGCGGGTTCGAGTTAACCTTTAATCCCCACAAACAATCTCCCAAAACCAGCCCCGAACCCATTCCAGAATTCGGGATTAATTTAAGATTAATTTTGGGGTAGGGCGGGTTTAGAAAGATTGTCTGTAGATATTATCAATCGTTGTGGAAACCACCCCTACGCTTTTAATCATTCATTATCGGAGAGAATTTGTAAGCGAATTCTGCCCTCGCTACCATCGCCTAATTGCACTTCAATAATTTGACCTGCTAACTGTTCTAAACAGCCTAAAAGCGATCGCAAATGGGGGGTACTTGCCCCCGTATCCACATATAAACGGTCGGCTAAACTGCCAACTCGTTTCCAACTGCTATACAGTTTAACCATAGTTTGTTCGAGGACAGTAGCTTGTTTAACTAAATCAGAAGCCGTATTTAAACATCCCACCCGCAACGCTTCTTCTAGCGCCATTTCCATATCTACAGAAGACTGATTTAAGGCTTGAACTTGACCCGCCGCATCCAAATATTTAGATAAATTTTTGGCTTCCGATGTTAACTGTTTAATCGTATCAACATCGGGATTTTCGATCATTTCCCGTTTTAATTCCGTAATATGTGCTTCGGGTAATTTTTCCATTTCTCGAACTAATGGCGCCAAATAGCGAGGCGGCATTGCCCCCTCCGTGGCTTTTTCTCGAATGCTATCAGGAATTAAATCGGAACTCATCGCCGTCCATTCATCATTCAGTTGTCGGACTTCACGGCGAGTAATGCGATCGCCATTACAAGCCGCATCACTAACCATTTGTTGCACTTCTGCGGGTGCTTTTGCCGTTTCTATAAACGCCCTTTTACTAAAATTATTAATTGCATCGGGGTTAAGATGACCTTGAAGTAATAAGGCATCAGCACTATTAGCTAATTCAATTAAAGCATAGGCTTGACTTTTGCTAATTTCCCGTTCTTTTAACCAATTTAAAAAGCCTGTACCCCGTCCTTCGCCGCCTTTTTTTTCTCGATCTCGGACAACTCTTAATATTCTGCCGCGCCAGATTTCTGTTTGCAAGTCGAAGCGATCGCAAACTTTCCAAGCGACATCAATTTGCTGTTCAAAATCTAATTCAGGAATTTCCGCTTCTGGATCAGGGAGTTCAAAATGCAGATCCTGAAATTCTGCTAAAACCTGGATCAGTTCATCGGGGATTTGGGGACTGTCGGCCATTGGACGCACGTTGGGTTGGGAGACTGCGGGATCATTATTGCACAATTCGGGAACCTCTGGAGTCATTCTGCGGGTGCTGTGTCCAGTTTGGATGAGCTATCATCGTTAATGATGTACAATTGTTTAATTCTTGTTCTAGCGATTTTAGGCGAGATTAACGATAGGTACTTGCCATTTCGAGCTATTATTTTTGTTAATCTTTTTTTAGAGTTTATGCCCAGAAGTAAAAAACGTTCTTCTTCTTGGGAGTGTTCCTCATCCCAAAAGAAACCCGGTTTCTTTGGTCATCCGTAAGACTAATATTCTATAACCCTAAACAATAACGAATTGCTGTCTCAATTTCTACCATTTTAGTTTCAGAAATTCGTCCCGATGGAGAATCAGGAAAACGAGTTTTATCTAAAGAACGGATTTGAAAACATAAAAAAACAGTCTCTATTGGCAATCCACTTTCTGAAGAAGAAACACGCACATTAGTGGGAAAATCACGGGTGATATTTTCACCCTTTGTGCCTACAATTACAGTAATAACTAAGGGTAGTTGGTTAATAGAATCAATTGATAAAATTAACACAGGTCTTTGTCCTGCTTGTTCTCGTCCCTGAACAGGACTAAGATTAACAAAATAAATCTCGCCTCTTCGAATGGTCATAAATCACTTAAACCATCCATTTCAGTAATTTTAAATTCCTGTTCTATTTGCTGAATCTCAGCTTGAATGAATGGATCGTTTGCCATTGCTTCTAGTTGTGTTGTTAAGTTAGAAACACTGATTTCTATTTCTTGATCTCCATAAGTGGCTTTTAATCTTTCTAAAAAGCTCTGATCGAGTTCACTAGCTTTTAAACGATAGGTAGTTACCATTTTGAGTTATTATTTTTGTTCAAGTTGATTTTTGGGCTGACTTTGGCTTCTATTATAACTTATCATCCGCAACTGAATCGCCCCAAAAGTCAGAAACCGGGTTTCTATCAATATCTAGTTTTCCCCAACAGTCTTTAAGCAGAAACCCGGTTTCTTTGATAGTGACGCACCCTGGAGGTTTAAGAAACAGCAATAAACTGGTTAATGGCGTCTATAAGTTGATCAATTTCTGAGGAGAGGGTAAAGTAATGAACACAAGCTCTAACGCAATTAGGATCGAGGAGAGTTCTCAGGAAAATGCCTTGATTTTCTAAAGTATTGACTAAGGATTTATGGGATTTNCCATTAGTGAGTTGAAAGGAAACTAAACCCGCTTCNGGGGGAGANGTTTTTAAACATTGAATTTGAGGAATTTCTGNTAATTTTTGCCATAAATATTGACTATTTTGACAAATTTGTTGATAACGTTCNNTTGCCGTTCCCCATTGATGATGGAGAGCGATCGCATGGCGTAAAGCCGCATATAATGGATAGGCGGAAGTTGCCACTTCATAGCGTTTTCCATCCGGTGTCCAAGAGATAGGTTTTCCCTGTTCATCACCGATAATACTGCGCCATCCAATAAAGGTTGGGGATAATTCTGATCGAGATTGGGTACTAACATATAACCCCCCTAAGCCATCTGGCCCACAAAACCATTTATGACCCGTAAAGGCATAAAAATCAACCCCGGTTTCTGTTAAGTTGATGGGTAAAACTCCTACGGATTGAGCCGCATCTACTAATACTTTTGTGTTATAATTATTGTGGCAAAGATTAACAATTTCTGTCAAGGGCAATACTTGACCCGTATTCCATAAAATATGACTAATCACTAATAGACGAGTATGGGGTTTTAAATATTCAGAAATCATCCCTACGGGATCGNTTTGGTTTAAGGTTTCTCTTAAGGGAAAAAATGAAACTTCCAGATNAAAACGACGTTGAATTTCTTGAATAATTGCTAAAATTCCTGGGTGTTCACAATCGGAAATTAACAGATGATCNCCGGGTTGCCAATCAATTCCCCAGAGGGCAATATTACAGCCTACAGTAACATTTTCGGTGAAGGTGAGGGTTTCCGGTGAGATTCCTAATTCCGTAGCCAGTAAATGACGAGTTAATTGGGTTTCTTGGTTTTGCCATTGGTTGACTTTCCCCGAAAAAGGGCCATGGGATTGCATATATTTATACCCTTCAAAAATAGCATCCATGGATATTTGTGCTAATGGCCCTTGTCCGCCATAATTAAAATAGGCTTTATTGGTTAAGGCGGGAAACTGTTGGCGATGGGTTTTTAGGGAAGAAATTGTCATAATATTGAAGGTTAGTTATTTTTCGTTAAGTAGAGACGTTCCATGGAACGTCTCTACTCTAATTAGTTTAATCTGAATAGGATATCTGATGTACAATTAATCATTGACACTAAATAATCATGTTAATCACCGATAAACAACTGTTACTTTATCAACGCTGTCAGAGGCGGGCATTTTTAGACCGTTATGGCGATATTTCTCAACAAGATCCTCCCAGTGATTTTTTACTGAAATTGATCCGCGATAGTTCGGCTTATCAGAAATATATTTTATCTCAATATCCCTATTCTAAACTGAGTTATTTTTTTGGAAATTGGGACTTAGGCGCGAAACAAACCATAGAGTTAATGCAGCAAGGAGTTGAGCGAATTTATCAAGGGATTTTGTTAAAAATAGAGGTAATTAATCAATCTGAAATTTTAGGGAATAGGGATAATTTATCAGAATCTAATCAAATAATTGAAATTAAATTACTTAGTAGTCCTGAATTATTAGTGAAACAACCTGGATTTTCTAAATTTGGTGATTGGGTTTATGTTTCNCANGATATTAAATTAGGAAAACGTCCTAAACTTGATTATCAAATTATTTCTGCGTTTCATGCTTATTTATTAGCAGATATTCAAGGAATACAGCCGGAAACAAGTTGGTTGATTTTACGCGGTAAAGCGCCTTATTCAGTTGATTTAGAACAACGTCTTCCGAAAATGCACGATGTTTTAAATAATTATTTAAACATGGTTTTATCTCGTCAAGAACCGGAGGTTTTTATTGCTAGACAAAAATGTAATTTATGTCAATGGCATAGTTATTGTTTGGATGTGGCGCGATCGCAAAATCATATTTCTTTAATTCCAGGGGTGACTCCAACTCGTTATTTGCGGTTACAAGAAATTAATTTAACCACTGTTCAAACCTTAGCTAAAGCCACCCCAGAACAATTAGAAGTTTATCCCGAATTTGCTGAAGGAATTGCCTTACAAATTATTAAGCAAGCTGAGTCAAATTCAGATAATAAAGCCATTAAACGTTGGGAAGAATTTATCAGTTTTGAAGAACATTTTAATTCTAGCGAATGGATTAAAATTTTTCAAGACAATTATCAAAATAAATTAAAAAAATTTCCCGTTGAAATTTNTTTTGATATTGAAGCCCAACCAGAATTAAACTTGGATTATCTTCATGGAATNTTGGTCATCGATCACCGTTCAAATCAACAAAAATTTTATCCATTTTTAGCAGAAAATCAGACCCAAGAAGAATTAATTTGGAAACAGTTTTTAGAATTGGTTTGGATGTATCCTATCGCCCCTATTTTTCATTTTTGTGACTATGAACCTAAGACCATTAAAAGATTAGCTATGGTCTATCATACCCCTGATTATTTGTGGAAACCTGTATTAAACCGATTTATTGATCTTCATGCTAAAATGATAGAAACTGTNACCCTTCCGGTGGAAAGTTATGCCCTGAAACCCGTGGCGAAATGGCTGGGGTTTGAATGGCGTGATCCGACAGCTAATGGTGCTCAATCTGTTTGTTGGTACGAACAATGGTTAAAAACAGGCGATCGCAGTTTATTAGATGCCATTGTTNAATATAATGAGGATGACTGTCGGGCTACATTTCATATTAAAGAATGGTTAACGGAATTTCTTAATGATTAGATTTAGTTTTTTAGTTTGGTTTAGATATTGATTNTATAACCCTTAGATTATCTCGCAAAAATNAAAGTATAGGTCAATTAAATGCGAATTTTTTTATCAATTTTTGAGGTAATTTTAATCTTGACTTTATTTTTTATCTTCAGCACTTCTAGTGTGGCAATTTCAACGATTATTGACTTTATGGGACAAGCTAATTTACCCACAGGATTACTCTATAATAATACAGAAGTCGGCGGTTTATCAGGAATTACCTATAACCCTGAACAACAGGTTTACTACGCCATATCCGATGACTCCAGCAATAAAAATAAAGCTCGATTTTACACCCTGAATATTGATTTAAGTTCCGGTTCCCTCCCAGAAACAGGGGTAAGTGTAATTGGTGTGACTCAGTTATTAACAGAAACCGGAGAAACCTTTACTAAAGATAGTCTTGATCCTGAAGGAATTGCTTTTTCTGGAAATAGTGTCTTTATTGCTTCGGAAGGGAATTTTTATGGGAATATTCTAGATTTTATTAAGGAGTTTTCTTTGCAGGGTAAACTATTACGTTCTTTACCTATTCCTGAGAAATTTAGAGATAAAAATTGGAGTAAAAATCAAGGGGTTCGTTCTAATTTATCCTTAGAAAGTTTAACCATAACGCCCGATAAAAACTATTTGTTTACAGCTAGTGAAAATGCCTTAATTCAGGATGGAGAAATAGCGAATTTAGATCGGGGAACTCCTAGTCGAATTTTGCGATATAATNTACAAACCAATCAACCTGATCGAGAGTTTTTATATTTTACCGATCCCTTGGCTAATTCTTCTTTTATTGCAGAACAGTATGATAGACAGGGTTTAGTTGATTTATTGGCAATTGATCAGGAGCATTTAATTAGTTTAGAACGGTCTTTTTCCTTGGGTTTAGGATATACGATTAAATTATTTTTAGTTAATTTAGAACAAGCGGATAATATTCAAGAATTGGAGAGTATAAAACTAGCAAATTCAGAAATTGTACCCGCAGAAAAAACGTTATTACTCAATTTAAACAGTTTAAATATTTTGATCGATAATATTGAAGGATTAACTTGGGGTTCTCCCTTACCCGAAGGTGGGCGATCGCTAATTCTAATTAGTGATAATAACTTTATGAGTTTACAAACCACCCAGATTATCGCATTAAGAATTAATCCCAACGTAGTAAGCCCTGAAGGGCTTTGAGGCGTAAACACCTCACTACAAAAGCATAACCAAAGTTTAACCTGAGAAACCTTGACAACCGATTGGGGTAATAAGCTATGATTGAGATACAAATACCTGTACTCAGTCTCTCGCTCTCAAATGGAATCATCCAGCCTGTCTTTGTCGGGTCTGAGAGGGGAGCAAAAATCAAACCTCATTGGGGGTGAAATTCTTCTTTACCTAGCGAGACGATACCTTTTTAGTGTAATTATCGCGACTTTTGTATCGGGTTTGGTGACTTTCCAAGGGCCAGTGGTCGAACTGGCAACACCCATTTAACCTGTATATAAAGTTGATTAAGAGAACAAAATTTAATTAATTTATTAACCCATTTTTATGAGTGTCTAACTCGATAAAACCTGACTATTACTGTGTTACCCACACAGGGCAGAGTTTTATCATCAGAATTAATTTTTAACCCTAGAACTATATCAATTGAAGTCGGTAAACCTCAATATTGAGATGTTTCCAGCGACACTTAGGTTTAGTTTAAAACTTTCCGTTATTAATATTAATGGAAAAGAATCAAAGGTTGTATTCCTACAACAACCTCAAGTTTTTGCTACAAATTTTTCAGTTCAAGATTAAGTCAAAATCCTCCGAATATTCGGAACAGTTGATTATGAATACCTTAATGATTAAATCCTACGAAGGTCAAAAAGATTGGTCGGCGATCGCTAATTTATTTAAAGCCTGTCAAACCGTTGATCATCTTAGCGAAGATGAAAGTTTAGCCGACTTAAAATTAGGTCTATCTTCTCCTAATGTTAATCCCCAACAAGATATCCGTCTGTGGACAGACACAGAGGATCAACTTTTAGGGTTAATTGGCATTGAACCCCTAGCCTCTAAACTGGTAATTGATGGATATTTTGGTCTATATATTCATCCGAGTATCCGATCTAGCAATTTAGGAAAAGAAATGTTGCGCTGGTGTGAAACTCGCCTGCGAGAAATCGGACAACAAAAACAACAAATGGTACAACTACGAACCTATACTTTAGAAAATCAAAGCCAACAAAATCAACTCCTGAAAAAACAAGGATTTAAAGTTGATCGTCAGTTTATTACCATGGCGAAATCCTTAGAATCTCCCTTATCTATTCCCCAACTTCCTTCGGATTTTAGGTTATCTCATATTCAAGGAAAACAAGATATTTCGGCTTGGGTAGATTTATTTAATGAGTCCTTTATTGACCATTGGGATCATCATGAATTAACCCTGGAACAAGCCCAATATTGGCACAATCAACCCAACTATCAACCGGAATTAGATTTAGTTACCATTGCCCCCAATGGCAACTTTGCAGCCTTCTGTAAATGTCAGTTAAATTCTGATCAAATCGGTTGGATCGAATGGTTAGGAACCCGACGAGGATTTCGGAAATTAGGCCTAGGAAAAGCTATGCTTTTTTCCGGTTTATCCCAACTCCAAAAAGCCGGAGCAACTACCGCAAAACTGAGCGTAGATGCCGATAGTTTGACCGGAGCAACTAAACTCTATGAATCCGTTGGTTTTCAACCCGTAGCCAATTGGTTATCCTGGGTTAAACCATTATCCCGTCAAAATCTCAGCCAACTTTTCCCCCAACAAGCCACGGCTTAAATCAGCTATAAAATAAGTAGTAGAGACGTTNCATGNAACGTCTCTACCGGAGAATGTGTAGGAAACATTTTTAAAATAAAATCGAATTTTTCCGCACTTCTTCCGGTTCTGGTTTTATGCGTAAATCTTCAATCAGTTGGTGGAGATGATCGGAATTAGCCTGATACATTTCTCCGCAAAATTCACATTTTGCTTCCGCACCGTTATCTTTTTCAATCATATCTTGAAGTTCTTCCGTCCCGAACATTTTTAAAGCCCCTAATACCCGTTCAAAAGAACAACTACAATCAAAGCGAACTAATTGAGATTCGGGTAAAATTACTAATCCTATATCTCCTAATAATTCTTGCAAAATATCCGGTAGGGTTTTATGCGCTCTCAATAAAGGAGTAAACCCAGATAAACTAGCAACCCGGGATTCTAATTTAGTAATTAATTCTTCATCCGTTGCGGCTTTTGGTAATACTTGTAATAATAAACCCCCCGCCGCTTGCACTCCTTGTTTATCAACAAATACCCCTAAGATTAAAGCCGAAGGTGTCTGTTCAGAATTAGCTAAATAGTTGGTAATATCATCACCAATTTCACCAGAAACTAATTCAACTGTGCTGGTATAGGGATAGCCATAACCAACATCTCGCACCACTCGCACATAACCATTCTGGCCCACAGCCCCACCTACATCTAATTTGCCCTGGGAATTGGGGGGTAATTCCACATCGGGGTTGCCCACATAGCCCCGGACAGTCCCATTTAACCCCGCATCCACCAAGACCCCATCCAATGGCCCATCGCCCTTGATGCGGATATTGACTCTGGATGTGGCCCGCTTCATACTCGATGCTAAGAGCAACCCGGCGGCCATGGTGCGTCCTAGGGCTGCGGTTGCCACATAGGAGAGTTTGTGTCGTTGTCTGGCTTCTTCCGTCAAACGGGTGGTAATCACTCCTACAGCCCGAATTCCGCCCTCTGCCGCCGTTGCCCGAATTAGTTGATCTGCCATGTTTACAGTTTTTAACAATTTGTACCTGCTCCCATTTTAATTTTTTCTGGGATCAGGTGTTAGGGGTCAGTCAAAATTGATTTTGATTTGATATAATAAATGATAATAATTGCGTCAGTTGTGACCAGCAAAACCGTTAAATCTATAATTACAGATAATTTAGACCCAAATTATTATGAGTCAAAAAATTAGTAATTCCTTTCCCAGTTGTGATCCGTTAATTCTCAATGATGAAGTTTGGTTAGGAGTTCAGTCTGTTGCAGAAAGTTTAGAAGTTTCTGTTCCTGAACTTTTAGAAAAAATTAGTTCCCAGCAATTGATTGTGATTGAAGTGGAAAAATTGGAAGACTTGTTAGATACAATTGATGGATTAGAGGGACTATTATCAGCAGAAACAGAAGGAACCGTTTCTTGGGAAGATATTAAAGCCGGACTGGATTAAGTGTCGATGTACAGAATACAGTTTTCTAAAAAAGCCCGGCGTCAATTCAAGGCTTTGCCTCAACTTGTTCAAGAACAGCTTCAACCCAAAATTGACGCTTTATCAATTAATCCTAGACCTTTTGGGATAAAAGCCTTACAAGGNAGAAAAGGATTGTTACGTTTACGAGTAGGCGATTATAGAATCATTTATCAAATTGAAGATGACCTTCTCATTGTTCTAATTGTTGAAGTAGGTCATAGACGGGAAGTGTATAGAAACTAAAATTTTTGATCTAATTACCCAGATTTTTCATAACCAATGTTACAATAAAAAAANATACCGTTATTAAAGTAAAATTATTATGCTNGGTACGTTNCAACACAGTAGCCTCCGTATTGAAGTCAACGCCAAAGAAGCTGATATTCGAGATAGTTTATTACGTCCGAGTCAGTTGCAAAAATGGTTATGGCCCCAACAGTTTAACCCCGGACTTCCTGAACAATTCCAACCAGGATTAACCTTTACCACTTCCCTTGGCCCGGTGACAATTCAACATTATGTTGATGTCAGCCAACCTAATTGTTTAAGACTATTATTAAGTCACGGAATTGATGGATTTCATGAGTGGTATTGGGGAGAAGGTTGGGTACAATCTCGTTTAGAAGGAATATCTATATTACCCTTAAATTTAGCTCAAACTCTCAATTTAATCCGGTTACGCGAGTTTTTAGTTAACAAAAATAAACCCTAATCTTAGTCTGTAAACTGATAAAAAGGGTTTAATTGCTAATCCTAAAACCGCTAACAGAAACAATTGTTTAATCCCAATATTGCTGATATTAGGAGCAAAAATTGCCCCTAATATTCCTCCCAAAAACACCGTTAAACTGAGGACAATTACCAAAGGATAATTGACAACACCGTATGCTATAAAAATTTAATTTTCGTGATCAATCTTCAGAATCTATCACAATATTTTTGCTTTCAATCTCTTCGATAAAACTATTTAAACTTGGATTATTGGGAGAATGTTCCGTCAAAGTTTGATTGTCACTGTAGGCGTTAGAAAGGTCTCTATAATATTCAGGATTTTTAGCCTTCTCATCAATTGTAAATCCTTCTTTCTTATTAATAGCTCTATTTAACTTCTTTAAACAATGTACTATTTTCTGCTGCCGATTATCCTCATAGTAAAGAGGAAGTAACCAACATTCAATAGAATGAACAGCTATAGCAAAAATAATTCTACGAGAATGCTCGCTATAAAAAGCTTCCCCTATTAAACTCTTGAATTTTTCTTTGACTTTTTCTATTAATTGTTCTGGACTCAATACTCCCTTTTCATCATGATAAGAAATACCATCATATCCGTCTAAAACATCAGTATCAATTTGAATAATCACATAGTCATTAAATTGAAAAGCTTGTTGAAAATCTAGGGACTTACAATATTTAATAACCAGTGTCCAACCTCCATGACCTGATTTATTATCATTATCCTTATTTCTTTCAGGTTGGAGAGGATGAACACTTAAATTATTTCTGTCAAAATGTCCACTTAAAATATTTTCAATCACAATCTGATCTGTAAGTCCTTCAGTAATTAATCCAAAAGTAGTAGTCATAACTAAAAATTTTTAGGTAGTCCCCCAATATAACCGCGTGAAAATGCTTCTGATAATCTCACAGGTTCCTGTCCCTCTGGAGGTTTTGGAGGTAAAATCCTTCTTGCTTTAGTATAACCTAATTGATTACGGGAAATTACAAAAAGTCTTTGTTCATCATCATCCAAATCTAATCCATCTAAAATACCAGGATTATTAGCCGTAAAAATAACTTGTCGATCATATTTTTTTGCTAACTGTACGAATTCTTGAACCAATCTACGTACCAATTTAAAGTTTAGGGAAGTATCAATATCATTGACTGCAAAAAATTTAGGGGTATTATCACTGATAAACAGGCAAAAATAGAATAGTAAAAATAAAAATCCTTCATTAGAACTATTTTGATCCAAGTATTTTTGTTTTCCTGAAAAGTATCGATCAGCTATTTTAATAGTTTTTTCATTCGGCGATAATTCATCAGGAATCTTGAAATCTTCAAACCAATCTATAAGCTGCATTTTTTGTTTTATTTCTTTAATTTTATCTTGATTTTTATCCGAACTTAAAACTGTTAGTAGTTCAAATAGTCCTTCTCCATGAATTCCCAAAGGTTGAATTTGATCTGCTTCTTTAAAAACTCGTAAACTTGAGTTCTCTGGAGAAAAAATCAAAAATTTTTTTAAAGTTAAATTATCAGAATTTTCCATAATATGCCGTTTTACGGTTTGTTGAACATGATCTGCTTCTGATAAACCTGAAAAAATACCCTGCCATTCAAAACCTTGATAAAATACCCTGTTTATTCTCTCAATTTCAGAGATTTCCTCTGAAATTCCCGAAATCTTACTAACCCAACTAGAGTAGGGTTTACCATCATGTTGTAAATTATAGGTAATAATCTTATCATTTTTAAACTGGAAAGATGTTTCAATTTCTTGGTTAAGATCATCAGAATCTTTGTTAAGATCATCAGAATTAAAAGCGGATCGCATGAATTGAGGTTCCGTTATGCTAATTCCTCTGGATGCTAAAAACTCATGATCTAGTTTATCACTGGCTACGGCTGAACTTAACGCGATCGCTTCCAAAATATTCTCTTTTCCACAACCATTTTCACCAATTAAAACCGTTACCCTTCCCAGTTTAAGTTTCAATTGATCAATGGATTTAAAGTTTTTAATGGTAATCTCTTGAATCATGGTTATCTTACTGTTTCGGATTTAAAGGGTTTGTGAAAAATTGATTGTTAGCATTTCTTAGAGAAAGTCCAATTTTTAATCATTATATCATAAGTCTTTGGGATTGTCAATCACTTTGAGACAAAATTAAGTTTAAAATATTCATTTCCTTAGAGTGAAACAGTTGATTTTCGTTAAATAAATTTTTACCGAGTTTATCCATAGAGTTAGTATTAAAAACCACATAGGGAAGATTTTTATAATTCCCATCAACAGGTAGAATATTATCCGCAGAAGCGAGAAAATAAACCAAGCGTCTTAGAATATCTTGAAAGGATGGAGGTAACAATTTGTGATCGCTTAAAAAATACTCCTCTAATTCA
>B570J29639_100039_pt1 | contig 15385 bp, 16 predicted proteins | sample LakMenEpi27Sep09_FD_29639 | JGI IMG/M metagenome (IMG submission 29639)
TTTGATAAATACAGTTAATGGTGGGATTACTTTCTAATTCCCCCGTAAATCCAAAGGTATTCATTCGTTGTCTACAATCTCGCTCTTGTTCATTATTCAGCAGATTCCGTTGTTTTAAAATTGCCCAATTACTTGTGCGGAGAACGCATCCTGGTTGCAGTTTCGGTTGTGTTACATACACATTGAAGGGGTTAAGGGTGACAAAGACACGCAAATCCGTGACCATTGCACTCGCGCCAAATTTAATACAGGTTTCGGTATTCGGTGCATTTTGGTCAATAAATTGGCTAGAGGCCACGTTAGATGGATTTAAGGTGGTGGTGGAACTAATTGCAATTCCAATCCCAATTCCTAAAATCAGTACCCCGCCAATTACTGCTAAAGCCGTGTAATTAAATAGCGAAGATTTAGCAGGTGCCATTTTGGTTCTACGTCTCATATTAACTCAACAGGGTTGAAACACTCAAACTAGAGTAGAGTATATTCCTTCTGATATGTTATCGCGTTTGGCCGTTGGTTGTGAGTTTTTAGCGTTGTTGGTTAGTGTTGTTGGTTGTTAGCGAGCGAGGACGCTCGCACTACTGGCTCCGTAACTTTCAACCGCCAATATTCAGTAACCTTGTCGCCATCGCAATGATTCATTAAACTATGTACAGTCTAATAATTCATAAATTCTGTTAACCCTCAACCCTTTGATTTTTTCAAAAAGGAGAAAAAGCCGTGTCTGTTGAGACAGTACAAAAGAGTGCCACCGTTAGAAAAATTGCCCCCCGTTATCGGGTTTTGCTACATAACGATGATTATAATTCCATGGAGTATGTTGTCCAAGTGTTGATGACAACGGTTCCCAGTTTGACTCAACCCCAGGCGGTGAGTATTATGATGGAAGCCCATACTAATAATCTTGCCTTGGTGATTACTTGTGCTCAAGAACACGCAGAATTTTACTGCGAAACCTTAAAAAATCATGGACTCATTAGCACTATTGAACCCGATGAATAAACCATCTTAACTATAGGATAATGGGTTTGAAATACGATCTTGAATTTCTAAGAGAATATCCTGCTTTTCTGAGAATTGTTATTTTTCTCCTGGTTTTGGTGTTGCTTTGGCTTCCCCTGGCGGCACCTTTTTATTTTTTTATTAGCGATCGCAATTTTGTTAGTATTATTACGTTAATTTTCCTTTATGTCGAGTTTATTATATTAATTCACTTCTGGGCAAAAATAATTTATCGTGAATCTCACCCACTAACTCGCTATGGTTTAGTTTTTAATCCTAAAAATTATCAAAATTATCTCAAAGGATTATTATTAGGATTATTCAGTTTAATGGGATTATTTATCATAGAATCCCTGTTCGGTTGGGTAATATGGCAACCTGCAAACCCTAATTTTTTAAGCATTATTTTAGAAGGGTTTTTAGTTGCCCTGGGAATTGGGTTTGCTGAAGAATTATTTTTTAGGGGATGGTTACTAGATGAACTAAAACGAGATTGTAACCCTAAAATTGCTTGGGGAATTAATAGTATAATTTTTGCGGGTTTACATTTTATTAAACCCTTGGCAGAAATTCAAAGAACTGCTTTACAATTTCCTGGTTTAGTGTTATTAGGATTAATATTAGTTGTCTCAAAACTAGCTTGGTTTCCCGCTTCTTCTAATAGTTTGCAGTTAAGTCCCTCCGGTTGGTTGGGTTTGCCGATGGGGTTGCATGGGGGTTTAGTTTGGGGTTATTATATAATTAATGTTGGGCAATTAATTAATTATTCTGATACGGTTTCTGAGGCTATTACCGGAATTGATAAAAACCCCTTAGCGGGGGTGATGGGGTTGTTTTGTTTGGGNGCAATTGGAATTTTTATCTGGTATAAATCGTTATTTAGAAAATTAAAATAGGGAACACCGGAACAGCCCCCCCAAACCCCAGGGCTATTTCATTGAATAATTTATCAGGAAAATTACCATTTTAAAAAATCTTTCAATTTTGCCCCACTCAATTTGACATTATTCAGGTCTAGTCCACTAAAATCAATTTCTTCTAAATCTAATCCATTCAGAAATGCACCATTCAAGGTGACTCCGTTTAACTGTGCCCCTCTTAAATTCGCCCCACTTAATCTAGCTCCGGTTAAATTTGTCCAGTTTAAATTGGCTTTTTCTAAATTAGCAGACCGGAGATTAATTCCCTTTAAGTTCGCGCCACATAAATTCACTCCGGTTAAATTGGCACGAAATAAATTTACACAAAATAGAATCGCACCACTCAGTTTTGCATTAGTCAAATTGACGCCATTTAATTGGGCACCTTGGAGGTTAGCTTTAGTTAAATCGGCTTCAATTAATTGGCTGCCTTTCATTATTAGTCAGTATACAACAACAATTGGAATTTAATGGTTTATAAATTTTTGTAAACTTTTTGAAAGACTTAAACATCTCAATTCTTAGATTTTCCCTGGTTTGGGAAAGGGGGAAATGGACAGTAACCCGTCTATGCTCAAAAATAGCATGGCTAGTTTCCACCCTAGAAATTATAGGTAATTTTACTATCTGTAGATTCAGAATTTATTGTCTGGAAGACTGAGGAAATCAGAAAAATAAGATAGCGATCGCGCCTTTTTTGGTACAATGGCGGTAATTTGTTTGGTGCAACTAACAGCGACTATTAACCGTGAGTAAAGATTTATTTGCCCGTGAAGCCTTAACTCAAATTCCTAAAATTTTAACGTTATTGGATAGAAATCCCCATAGTCCAACCTATGGCTGTTTTGATCGAAATTTTTGGCATTATAAAACTAAAGATTTTGCCAATGGTAGAATGCAAGAATTAGTATTACCTCTGGCTTTAGTTTATGATCTACCTATTTCTGATAATCCCTATTATCAACAACCTGCGATTAAAACCTGGGTAGAATCGGGTATTATTTACCAGACTAATAACGTTTATAATGATGGTTTTTGTGATCAAAATTTTCCATTAGAACATTCTACGAACGCCACGGCTTTTTCCCTATTTGCAGGTTTAGAAAGTTATCATTTATTGGGGTTAATGAATTATGAAGCCCTACAATGTTTTGAACATCAAGCCCAGGGGTTAGCCCATCGTAAATTTAGTCAGAGTGCGAGTCAAGAAGCGTTAATTCTTCTGTGTTTAGAGCGTTTGGGTCAAATGTTACAAACCTCTAAATGGCATCGAATTAAAGCCTCTCGTTTAGAACGGTTATTATCTTTACAAAGTCAGGAAGGATGGTTTAAAGAAAGTGATACGTTTGATCCAGGTTATCATAGCTTAACCATTTCTTTTTTAGCTCAATTAGATGATTTGAGATCGGATTTACGGTTAAAAGAGTCCTTAATTAAAGCCGTAGAATTAGCTGCCTATTTTATTCATCCCGATGGGTCGCATGGTGGGGAATATGGCAGTTTGAATACCTATCAATTTTTTCCCTATGGGTTTGAATTGGTGGGGGAATGGCTACCGGATGCGCTACGAATTAATGACCGATTTTTACAAGGAATTAAAAATGGTTTATCCGCTTGTTATGGGGATGATTATTCGTTAGGAAATCAGGTTTGGAATTATTTACTGACTTGGCGCGATTTTGTCCCTGGAAGACCCCAACCTTTAGCGCGAGATGTAGCAAGTATTTGGTTAAAGGAAGCGGAAATTCTAATTAAACGTCGTCCCCATGTTGAATTATATGTAGCTTTAAATAAAGGCGGAGTTTTTAAACTATTTCGGGAAAATAAACTGCTATTATCAGATACTCATTTTTCCCTTAAGGTTCGTCAGGGTCGTCAAATTAAAAATGCTGTAGCCCATTTAATGAGTGCTTATACAATTCATGTTGAACAGGATGATATTTTAATTGAAGGAGGATTAAGTTGGGTTAAATCTAATCAATTATCTTCGTTTAAATTAGTTTTAATGCGAGTTTTAATGTTAATATTAGGTAGGTTTTTCTCAAAGCAAATTCAGAGGTTAAATAGTTCTAAAATTGTTCTAGGAAAACAAGATACACCCTTTAGATTTACCCGGCGATTTCGTTGGGAAAAAAATCAATGGCAGATTATTGATGAATTATATGCTGATTCTTGGCGAGGGGTGATTTCCGCCGGAATAGGTTGTGATCAAACTTCGATGGATATTCCCCTAAGTCGCACATTTCAACGGGGACAATTACAACCCTGGTTAGATGTAACCGATGAGATTAGAAAGTTAACTCCAGGTCAATGTTTGAAATTAGAAAGACGGTTTTAAGAAATAATTTGTTTTTATCATGGGTTTACTTTGTGTGAGGATTATTTTCAGTGATTAAAATAATGAATAACCGATGGTTTCATCCTGCTTTACTATTATTTTGGGTAGGACTAGGAATTTTATTGCGCTTTCTGGGTTTAGGAAATAAGTCAGCATCTAGTATTGAAATTTCCACTTTAGTATTTAGTTTGGGTCACGGTCTAAAAACTATTCCTTTAGATCAAATTATTTCAGCAGATATTTTATTATCGCCTTTGCGGTTTGAAACTGCTAGTCAACCGGCGGATATTCTTAATCATTTATTGAGTGAAAGTAATCATCCCCCCTTATATTTTTTAATCAATCATTTCTGGATGAATTTATTTTCCAATCAGGGAGAATTAGTTTCTTTAACGGTGGCGCGTGCTCTCAGTTCTATTTTAGGGGTTTTATCAATTCCGGCTATTTTTATTTTAAGTTATTTTGCCTTTAGGTCGCTGATTTTTGCTCAAATTACCGCCGGATTAATGGCGGTTTCTCCCTACGGAATTTATTTATCACAGGAAGCCAGACATTATACATTAACCATACTTTTTATCATCGCATCTTTAGGCTATTTAGTCAAGGCAATTAGAAGTTTAGAGGGAGAAAAATCTTTATCTATGATTCAAGTCATAGGTTGGATTATTGTGAATGGATTAGGAATAGCCAGTCACTATTTTTTTATAGTTTTTTTAGGGTCATCAGGGTTAGTTATAGGGGGATTTTGGTTAAAGGATTGGCGAAATAAATTAGGCATATTTAGACCATCTTGGCTGAGGATTTATGGAGTAATTTTAGGAACATTAATCAGTGGATTAGTTTGGATTCCAATTTTACAAAGTATTCCCAATGATCAACTCACAGACTGGATAGAAACTCAATTTAAGGGATTAGGATTTATAGAGCCTTTATTTCGGTTATTTGCTTGGTTAATTACCCAAATATTTTTATTACCCGTCGAAGCAACACCAATAATTATAACTATAATTTCAGCCGTGATTTTATTAACGGTTTTCCTTTGGATTAGTCCGGGTATAATTCAAGGAATTAGGTTAAATTTTCAATCCTCCGAAACTCAACTAGAGACTAAAATTTTTTCTGGTGTGTTTATTAGTATTATTTTACTGTTTTTAATTTTAATCTATGGACTCCAAAAGGATGTATCCCTGGCGGCTAGATATCAATTTGTTAGCTTTCCTGTGTTTATTTTAATTTTGGGTTCCGCATTGGGTATAATTTGGAAAAATCCCACACTTGCTAATTATTCTTGGGTTTCACTTCCGCCTATTTTGCAAGCGAATGGCAAAAAAATTGTGATTGTCACCTTAATCATGGGATGTTTGGGTGCTTTAACGGTTGCGGGAAATTATGGGTTTCAAAAATCCCAAAGATCGGATCTTTTAGCAAGTTATATTATTAATCAAGCTAAAACATCTGTGATTATTGCTACAACCCAACAAACCCACGCAGAAACTCGATCTTTGATGGGATTAGGATTAGAATTTAAGCGTCAGCAGGCTAAAAATTTACCTGAATTTATGTTAGTGAAAAAAACAGATACTCCTTCCCCTACTTTTACAAATGCTTTAACTAAAGTTCAACGTCCCTTTGAGTTATGGGCGGTGAATTTAAAAGATAATACGGATTTTAGTCAATTCCGGTGTCAACAAGATCCCCGTCCTCAACCTAAATTTAATGGATATAGATATCGACGATATTATTGTCGATAGTTGGGTTATGATTTGAGGTTGATCAAATAGGATAAGTTCAAATGCAATTATCTCTAACCCTGTCTCCGATAAAATTAGCTAAACGCCTAACAATGGGAGTAGGATTTTTTACTTTCACCAGTATTCTGATACAAATTGGTAGGTTTGGATTTAACTATCGAAAAGATTGGACAGCGATGTTTAATGTTGATCGAGAAATGAATTTACCCACTTGGTTTAGTGCATTTATGTTAGCGTTTTGTGCTTGGTTATTGGGGGCGATCGCCTCTGCAAAACAAGCTGAACTTGAACAACAAAACAGCTTAACTGATCCTAATGATAATTCTTCGGTAAAATATCGTTATTTCCAACAATGGAAATGGTTATCAATTATTTTTTGGTTATTCGCTATTGATGAAGTAGCTACCATTCATGAAATTCTAATTATTCCTGATATTGCTAAAGGGTTAAATTTACCACCTTTTTTACGTTCAATGTGGGTAATTCCAGGCATAATTTTAGTCATAGTTTTTCTGCGTAAATACTGGAAATTTTGGTTACATCTTCCCCGAAAAACCCGTGATCATTTTATTTTAGCAGCATCTTTATATATTGGCGGAGCTTTATTTATGGAAATGGTTGGGAGTGTGGTGGCGTTTTATTACCATCAACAAAGTCTAATTTATTCATTAGTAGCCATTGTCGAGGAAATCATGGAAATGATGGGAGTAATTGTGTTTATGTATGGACTGTTAGTTTATATTCGAGAATGGCAAGAAAAAATTGATCTTGAGATTAAAATTTTGCCACAATAGGCTATATAATAAAAGGATATGATTTAAGTGGGAGCATAATATGGTTATGCAAGTGAAACCTCTCCTCTATTCTCCAGAAGAGTATTTCAAACTCGAAGAAACCGCAGAATTTAAACATGAATATCGAGATGGAGACATTATTCCCATGAGTGGAGGTACAACAAATCATAATCAAATTATAGTGAATCTTTGCGCTCATTTATATTTTGCTCTAAGAAAACAAAATTATCGGGTATTTACCAGCGATGTCCGTCTATGGATGGCCGAACATCGGTTATACACCTATCCTGATTTAATGGTGATTAAAGGGGATGTTATTTATCACGAAAATCGCACGGATACGGTTTTAAACCCCTTAGTAATTATAGAAATTTTATCTGAATCAACGGGAAGTTATGATCGCGGAGATAAATTTAAGTATTATCGTTCTATTCCCGAATTTCAAGAATATATTTTAATCGATCAATATCAATATTCCGTCGAACAATTTGTAAAAACAGAAACGGGAAAATGGCAAGTTAATTTTTATGAGTCGGCGGATTCTATTTTAACATTAAGCACCCTTGACTTTTCCATCAATTTAACCGATCTCTATGAGCAAGTTAACTTTGAAACCTCAGAAGCATAAAATTCTAACGTCCCATATTCCGTTTCAAATCTTCTAATTCTTCATCCATTTCCCATTGTTTGAATTTCCGCTCTAAGGAATCATTAAAAGAATTAGAACTACCAGAGGATTTACTCTGATTCCAACCCTGGGTTTCCCTGGAATTTTGAGGGTTTTCTTGAGCTTTTGATTTGCTACGGTTAGCTTCAACTTCTGCGGCTTTAACCTTAACTTCTTTGTGACGTTGTTGAACTTGATAATAGACTTCTTTAGATTTTTGAATCCGGTCTTTAACTCCTTGCATTTGTCCCCAAAGTTGATTCCCTTGACGCAAAAATCCCGCCTCTCGCTCTTGAGCCGCCGCCACTAAATCTAAACGATTGGCTGCTTGTGCTTTTTGTACCCATTTATGCCATTTTTGGACATCTTGAGCCACTTCTAAAATTTCCGCTTGTAGCTTTTTTTCCTTTCGGTTCAACTCAGCAATTAATTTTAAGGTATCCTCCTCCTGTTCCCGCAACTGTTCTTCTAAAGCTTGCAATTCTAAATGAGGATTATCCTTGAGAAACTCCTCTAACCGAGTCTCTAAAAAATTACTAAAATCTTCAAATAAACCCATAATTAAATATTAAATAGAAAAGAACAGTAGAGACGTGCCACGGCGCGTCTCTCTCCCAGGATTAACTGAATTAACCCATTTAGAATTGTTGTCCCACAAAAATTGTTTTAACCTCCCCATTCCGACGAATAACGGCTTGCTGGTTTACCACTTCCACCAGTGACCAACCACTCGCACCAATGGTTTCACCGACATAAATCCGACGGGCTACTCCATTAATTTCAAACAGGGCCGCCGAACGATCGCCCAATTCCAGAGTTCCCACCAAGGTATGGGCCGTTATTGGGGCAGGGTTCGCTGCCGTTGGCTCTTGTGCTGGCGTTTCCGTTACCCCAGGTGAGGGGGGTAATGGAATAGTTGCCGCCGGGACTTCCTGCCGAACTTGAGGAGTTGTGGGAGTAACTTGGGTCGGTGTAGCGGGTTTAGCCTGGGTTGTGGGGGTTGAAGCTCCTGTTTTTGCAGGAGCTACGGGAGCAGCACCCGAACCTTGTCCACCTGGAACCGCAACAGAAGCAGGTGCGGGGGGCTGGGTTTGTTGTCCCTTAGCCAAGTTTTTCATCACCTGTTGAGACAGAGATGCGGTTTGATTAGAGGCATCTTGAATCGCCCCAGCCACTCGGTTAATAGCTGCGACGAGGTTATTGGTATCCACCACGGGAGCCACGGGAGCCACGGGCGGAGTCCCAGGAACGGGCAGGGTCGGTAGGGTGGCATTGGCCACGGGAGGAGGTAATAGGGGCAAGCCTAACCTTGTTTGTTGATTCTGTTGTTCAATATTGGTTAGCGATCGCTCAATATAATTGGAAAATTGAATATCCGCTTTGGTCTTGGCATCTAATACGGGTTCGGGGGCAACCGCCACAGGTTCCGGGGCAAATAAACGCCCTAGCCCTCCCCTGGTCGCCAACCATAATAATAGTGTGATAAATAGCGATGAAAACGCCGCAATTAATAGAATCCGATCCAACGAGGTAGAGGGCTTTTTAACACTCGCATCGCGTAATTTGTCTTTGTCTTCTTCTTCCTCCCGTGGCATCGGGGGTAGAATAATTTGAGGGACTTTAATCGATTTTAGGGAGACAAATTCTGATTTGACCGCTTCCTTGGGCAGCCGAGATTTTCCCTCGATCGCCCGATCAACATCAGAAAAAAGGTCATCCATCAGTTCATCGGCCCATGCTTCTACCGATATTGGTGCTTTGGCAATTGGCACTTGGGAGAATTCCAACCGGGTTTTACTCATTGTTTCTTGAGGCATTGATCGCTCCTGTTATCTGTAAATCCTTAACCTCGATTTATTGATGATACAGCTATTNTATTGATATTTTTATATCATTTCCGACATTTAGCCCATTGTTGAACTAAAAATTAGACTTTATTTCTGGGCTAGGATAGCTTTTGCTTGTTACCAGAGGGCGTCTAAATTCCTCTAAACTGTATTCCGATAANGGGCGANCGCAATATTCCTCAACCTTGGATAACCNTTTAATAAAACGATGATTAGTTTCCTGTAACCCAATATGGGGATCTAAATCATACCAACGGGCTAAATTAATTAAGACAAATAAAATATCCCCTAATTCTGCTGTTTATCCTCAAAAGATAATTGGTCAATTTTTTCGGCAAATTCACGAACTTCTAAAGATGGCATAATAACTTACCACAAATAAATATTGATAAATTTCTCCTATTATAGCATTATTTTGAATGTTATGCTAAAATAGGTTAAAAAAGTACAGAGTCAGATAGCTATTATTATATACTTGAATCCAGTTTTAATCATGCAAAATTTAACTTTACCCAAACTTGAAACTTTACCTGAAAATTTTTCCTTAGAAGGGATAATTAGCATTACCTTAATAGAAGGAATTACTATCTTTCGTGCTTCTGAAAAGATTCAAAGTAGAATTGAAACTTTACTTGAGAGACAAAAGAAAGCAGTATTAACTCTTGAAGAAGAAAAAGAATTAGATGCTTATGAAGAATTAGATGATTATTTAAGTTTGGTAAATCGGACGATTCGCAATCTTTATTCAACTCAGATTTAACGAAAAATATTATTTTTAATTTATGGATAAAAATACTCCTAAAGAAGTTCGTAAACCAGCAAAATATTTGTGTGAATATTGTCATGCTTCAGAAAAATGGCAATATGTTCAATTTACGATTGATCATATTATTCTCCTTCATTGTATCATGAGTTCCCCAAATTTCCCAATTATAGGAGGAGGAATTACAGCATTATGACTAGCTTTGATGTTAGGAAACCCTTTCATTGCTATTTTAGCAGGAACCTTGTTAGGAGTAATTCTTAATATTCCTTTTGTTCAGCAGTTCTTGCAGTTCATGTGTAAGTAGATGTAAGTTAATGTAACTTGAGGGAAAAAACATGAATGTAGTACAACTAAAGAATATATCCAAAAGTTTCAATCAATCTCTATTCAAAAAAAAAGAGATATTAACAGACATTAATCTTAATATTCAAAAAGGTGAGTTTGTTGTTTTAAAAGGATCAAATGGTTCGGGAAAAACCACTTTACTTAATCTGATTTTAGGACTTTTAGCACCCACCCAAGGGGAAGTTAAGTTATTTGGGGAAAATCCCAAAAGTTTTCACTCAAAAACCCGCCTTGGTGTAGTTTTACAAAAAGTTTCCCTTCCTAAAAATTTAACNGTGAAAGAATTAGTAAACTTATTAAGAAGTTATTATCCTAATCCTTTATCAACTGAAGAAATTTTAAGCACAGTTAATCTCAAATNAAAAGAGAATAATTGGGCTTCAAAATTGTCTGGTGGTGAAGAACAAAGGTTATTTTTTGCCTTAGCTTTAGNAGGTAATCCAGAATTATTAATTTTAGATGAACCCACCAGAAATTTAGATGAAGAAGGATTTATTGAATTTTGGGAACAAATCAANATTTGTCGTGAAAAAAATATTACTATCCTAATGGTGACAAATAACCAAGCAGATTTTACATATTTAGATNACTTAGTTACTAAATATGTAATTTTGAAAGAGGGTAAATTAGAAGAAAATATTATTAAAACAGTTTTGGNAGANGAAAANGAATCATCCAAATTCAAGGAAACAAACAAAAAAATTAATTATACTTATCTTTTGTTAAAACAGACTTATGCTGAATTATTACAGCTTGTGAGAACACCATTGTATTTATTGGGGATTTTTCTATTTCCTTCTCTAATTGTCTTTTTCCCCATGAATCAAAACTCCGCTAAGGTCATGTTAATGTTTTTTAGCGGACTAATGTTACTAATATTAGCAATTGAAAGATTAGGAAAAAGAATTGCTCTTGAAAGAGTAGAAGGATGGTTAAAGTTATTAAAAGTTACCCCACTTCCTCCCAGTGTATTTTTCAGAGCTAAAATTATTATTACCTTGTTACTTTCGACAATTATTTTATCGTTAATGTTTGTTTTTGGAGCATTTAAACTAGGAATTAATGAGTATTTAATAAGTTGGTTGGCGATGTTTTTGTGTTTGCTTTTGGGCATAATTCCTTTTGCTATTTTTGGTTTAGCAATGGGTTATTTATTTAATCCTAAAAGTCTTGATTCTATTGTTGGTTTATCTGTTCCAGTTGCTGTGTTAACTTGTGGTTTACCAATTTCAAAAGCAAAATGGTTTAGCGATGTAATAGATTTTTCTCCTGTGTATCACTATGGTCAATTAGTTTTGTACAGTGCTAATATAAAAAACGATAATAATATCATATTACATCTTGTATTTTTGGGAATATTTAGTTTGATTTTTTATCTTGTATCTATTTGGGCTTATAAAAAAGATCAATCTTTGAATTAATAAATCTTAAATTCTTCTATCATTAATTTAATCTCTGATCATGATTGATTGCTGTATCAGTATAACCGCTTCCTGGTACAGCAGGAGTAATATTAAATGTCTTTTTAACCTCATTCGTCAAAGCATTAGATGAGTTTAGATCAGAATTGTCAGAAATAGCAATTTCTTGCATTAGTTGTTGTAATAACCATTGTTTATCCTCAAAAGATAATTGGTTAATTTTTTCGGCAAATTCACGAACTTCTAAAGATGGCATAATAACTTACCAAAACTATTAATAAACCTNCTCTATTTTANCANNATTAGGCTTTATTTCTGGGCTAGGATAGCTTTTGCTTGTTGCCAGAGGGCGTCTAATTCCTCTAAACTGTATTCTGATAAGGGGCGATCGCAATATTCCTCAACCTTGGATAACCGTTTAATAAAACGATGATTAGTTTCCTGTAACCCAATATGGGGATCTAAATTATACCAACGGGCTAAATTAATTAAGACAAATAAAATATCCCCTAATTCTGCTTGTTGATGCTCTTTATCCGATCCTTGAATTGCTTCTTTAAATTCAGCAACTTCTTCCTCAAATTTATCCCAAACCCCCTCAATATTATCCCATTCAAAACCGATAGATGCAGCTTTTTGAGAAATTTTCATTCCGGCAATTAACGGGGGTAATTGTCGCGCATAACGGCTTAATTTAGAACTAAAAGTTTTAGTTTCGGGTGTTTCTCCTCGCTCATTTGATTTGATTTCTTCCCAATTTTGCCTAACTTCTTCGACACTATTAACTTCCACTGCCCCGAATACATGAGGATGGCGACGAATTAATTTTTCTGTAATATTATTGGCAATTTCTTCTAAGGAAAATTGATTTGATTCCCCGGCAATTTGGGCTTGTAAAATTACTTGTAATAGTAAATCCCCTAATTCATCAGCAATAGCATTTTGATCCCCGCTCCGAATTGCGTCTACTACTTCATAGGCTTCTTCAATAATATAGGGTACTAAAGTTTCTGGTGTTTGTTCCAAATCCCAAGGACATCCCCCCTCTGGCGATCGCAATTTGGCAACAACATCAATTAAGTTTTGTAGAGCGATTAATGTAGGATTCAGGGTAATATTTTCGGTGTTACTCATTTTAAATCCTTGAATTTTATGATCAAAAAAGGTTTATTTTTTAGGACGACGAGGAGATTTTTTAGCATTTGTGGGATTAGATTTTTGACGTTTGGGTTTAATTGGGGGAAGCTCCAATTGGGGAAATTCAGACACTTGACGCTTGGTTTTTTGGGGTTTGGGTGTTTCCCTGATCTCTGTTTGAGTTTTCCCTGTTTTTAGCCATTTTCTAAATTCTTTATATAAAGAGTTAGACCAGTCACTAAAAGAATGACTCATGGCTCCCATTTCTAATCCTAAATAAATGGCGATACATTCTCTGGGATAATTGGAGAGCGATCGCAAACTATTCTGCAATATTTCTAAAGGTTCCCTATTTAGTAATCCTAAATATTGTGCCACCATTAACCCCAAAAATCCCAAAATTCCCAGACCTCCTCCTAAATAAAGAATCCTCAACGCCGTCCCAATAAAGGGCCCATGGGATAAAAAGGAGCGATGGCGCAAACTGTTTTGGTAGGGCGCCCAGAAACACCGCAACATCCCCCACCGTTGAAACTGTCGGGAGTTGATATCTAAATCGGGGCCAAACATGAGGCCACTAAACAGGAAACTCCCCGTCACCAGAAAGGTGAGGTGACTGCTGCGGGTTTGGCTCCATGTTAAGCCCGCAATAAACGGTAAGCTCCAAAGGGTTATCTGGTCGTGGGTTTGACCTGATGGCATGGGGTGAAATGATCAATCATGAAAAATAGGGTTGTGATTCTAAAAGTTTATGCTATAATAGCTAAATGTGTTAATCGGGCGGTTAACTCAGCGGTAGAGTGCTTCCCTTACAAGGAAGAGGCCACAAGTTCGAATCTTGTACCGCCCATGATTTTAAATCTTAATAGAATTCATCAACTCGAATAATAGCAGGGTAATTATGTCCAAATTACGTTATTTTCCCTTATTATTTTTAGGATTATTAATCGGTTGTCAACAAAATAGCGATCGCACCCCAACAAATTCCTCCATTTCCGTTGCGACCGCAACCCAAAATAATATTACCATAAAACCATTATCCCCCCAACCAATTCGGATTAATTTAGAAGACTTACCGCCACCTTTCCATAGTGAGAGTGCATCTAAACCTCCCCAAGTTATTCCCATTCCTAATAACCCCGTTTTAAATGTTCCCCCCGGATTTAAAGTTAATATCTTTGCCGAAAATTTAGATAATCCTCGCTGGTTAGCCTTAACTCCCGATGGTGATGTATTAGTAACAGAAACCAAACAAAACCGGATTCGGTTATTAAAAGATACCAACAAAGATGGGGTAGCTGATCAAATTACAACCTTTGCAGACAGCAAAAATGGCTTAAATATTCCCTTTGGAATGGCATTTTCACCCGGTTATTTTTTCTTGGGAAATACAGACGAAGTTAGACGTTATTCCTATAATAATCAACAGCAACTCACGGGAACAGGCGAAAAAATAGCGGAGTTACCTGGAGGCGGATATAACCAACATTGGACACGCAATGTTATTGTTTCTCCTAACAATCAAAAACTCTATGTTTCCATTGGTTCAAAAACAAATGTCAGTNAAGAAAANCCTCCNCGTGCATCNNTTCAAGTGATGAATTTAGACGGGTCTAATCAACAAACCTTTGCTTATGGATTAAGAAATCCTGTGGGGTTAGACTTTCATCCAGAAACCAAAGAACTTTATACAACTGTTAATGAACGGGATGGGTTAGGNGATGATTTAGTTCCTGATTATTTTACCCGTATTCGTTCAGGAGAATTCTATGGCTGGCCCTATAGTTATTTTACACCTAATAATTTAGATCCGCGTCATGTTCAAAATGGTCAAAGTGTCCGCCCGGATTTAGTTAAAAAAACCTTAAAACCCGATGTTTTATTTCAAGCCCATTCGGCGGCTTTAGGATTACAATTTTATGATGGTAATACCTTCCCAGAACCCTATAAAAAAGGCGCATTTGTAGCGTTTAGAGGTAGTTGGAATCGCAATTCTGGTACGGGATATAAATTAGTTTTTATTCCTTTTAATCAAGGTCGTCCCCAGGGATATTACGAGGAATTTTTAACTGGATTTTTAGTTAATCCTGCTATTCCTGAAACTTGGGGTCGTCCGGTGGGTTTATTAGTATTACCCGATGGCAGTTTAATTTTTACTGAAGAAAGTAACGGCTGGATTTATCGGGTTCAATATTCTCCATAGATTGGGTTGAGAATAATATGAAATCTGATTATAAATGCTACAGATGATCCCCCCTGTTCCCTCCCCACCTAGCTCCCGGGGGCTGTTCCGGTGTTCCCTGCTATATACGTCTTTTTAATCCAGCTTCTAAATTTTTTCATTGTGGCGTTTCGTCCCAATATTTTAATTTTTTGTAAATATTGGGGAATAATATC
>B570J29639_100052_pt1 | contig 14068 bp, 9 predicted proteins | sample LakMenEpi27Sep09_FD_29639 | JGI IMG/M metagenome (IMG submission 29639)
CCATTCCCGTGATCATTTTATTATTTCTTTGGCTGTCGGTTTCTTTGCCAGTCTGCGAGGCATTGATTTAGATGGCCATGATAACTGCACCTACCGTAAAACAGGTTTTGACGAAGCCCAACCCGATGCTTCTTTTTATATTGGTGAGAATGCAGAAATCATCCCTTGGGAAACCACAATTATTGATTTAGATCAGTTTCCCGCGCCTGATTTAGTCATCGAAGTTGCCTATTCTTCTTTAGCAGATGATAAAGGGGAAAAACGGTTACTTTATGAATCTTTAGGAGTGCAAGAATATTGGATTATTGATGTTCAAGCGGTTAAAATTATTGCATTTGAGGTTAAAAATCAAGGGAGTTATAGAATTAAAGAATCTCAAGTTTTACCAGGGTTAGAAATGGGGATATTAGAGGAAGCATTTCGTCGTAGTCGTCAAACAAATCATGGCAAAGTTAGCGCTTGGTTGTTATCGCAGTTTCAAGGTTAATTTTTGTGAAAAAATATTAAAATATTGTAGGGTGGGTGAGAACATGAATCTTTGAAGCTAGTCACTAATTTTATTGACTCACCCATCCTAAAAGTTATAAACTTACTAAAAATGAAAATTGATAATTTAGACAAAAAATCAATTATTGAATTTGGATTGCAAAAAATTCCAAAAATATATGAACATATTTATGATGAATTCTATGACTGGTATTATGCCTGGTATGAAGATATTTCATTTGATTATATTTATTTTAAATTTGATCTGGACTTGTTTAGAACCCCCAGAAACTATGTATCCAATATAGTAGATATAGAATATGAAACAAGTTATTTTGACTTTAGGATATTAGACTGGCTTAAAACAAATTGGACTAAACTGGTTCAATCAAGATTTTATAACTCTATAGATTATTGTGAAATTAAAATAGATTTAGTTATTTTTGTATTTTTTTATTTTAAAAATATTTATGATTTTGATTTTAATGTTGATTTATACATATTTAAAGAAGTATATATAGGTCTATTACTACAAGAATTGGATATAAAGATTTATTCTCTAGTAGAATTAATTGATAAATTGGGAATAAATGAAATAGACCCAGGAAAAGATTACGAAGACAATCAATTATTAGATATAATTAATAATCATATTGTTGATTTAATTATTTTACAAACTAGAAAAATATCTGAATGTTTAGAATTAGTCTTTGGAGGAAAATATCTTTTAGATAAATCAATTAAGGAAACACTACAAATAGAAATTGATCATAGTTTTTTGGAAAATGAATTTGATTATTTTGAAAGAGAAAACACAGAATTTGATCAACAAGAAATAAAAATAAAACAACTTTTAGATAATTGGGAGGAAGTAGAAGTTGATGAGTCATTGTTGGCTGCTAGAAAATTGGCTTACTATTTTGATGGGCAAATTATTGACTTATTAGAATATAATGATAAAAATTGTTTTATAGGAGACCAAAAAAATATGCAATCTAAAAATTTCACCGCATTCAGTTATGATTCCGTACTTCCTAAGTATTTATTTTCTAGTCAAACTTTTGAAATTATAGAGAAGTTATCTATTAAGTACAATCAAGGTCTGTCATCATTCCTTAGTTTTACTCAAAATAATAATGAGAAAATAGAGGAATTTATTGAACAACCTTTTAATCAACTGTGTTGTGCTGTTTTTAATAAACTTCCTAGAATAATAACTTCCTGTTATACACAGCCGAAATGGTATCAAGCAGAATTAAAGCAAGTATTAGGGGTTGATAATATTTTATATATCAAGCTTAATCAAAATTCTTTATCTTTTGGTGTTGACAAAAACAAGCAAAGAGATTTACTTTTCAATAACTTAATTAAGAGAGAAACTTCATGGGAGTTAGGGAATTTTGTTGATTTAGAATCTTTATTTTCCTTATCTCATCATGAAATAGTTATTAGCAAAAATGATTTAATAAATTACTCAACCAATAAAATTATTAATTTAATTGAAGAAAAATTTAGAAATCACCATAACTTGATTAAATCTGACTTATTGATTAAATATGAGTTACGCGAATTTTCTGAAGAAACAGGAATTGATGAAACTGAACTTCTGAGATGGGTAAACAATATTAACCGCAAAGGACAAGTTATTTTACAAGGGCCACCGGGAACCGGAAAAACCTTTATTGCCCAAAAATTAGCTGAACATTTTATTACGGGTAGAGATGGTTTTTCAGAAATCATTCAATTTCATCCCTCCTATAGTTATGAAGATTTTATTCAAGGAATACGTCCTCGGAGTAAAAACGGACAATTAACTTATGATTTAGTTCCCGGTCGGTTTTTAGAATTTTGTAAAAAAGCCGAAGCTTATGATGATATTTGTGTTTTGATTATTGATGAAATTAATCGAGCAAATTTATCTAATGTGTTTGGGGAATTAATGTATTTATTAGAATATCGAGATCAAGAAATCTATTTAGTGGGTAGTAATGAACCCTTTAAGATTCCTGGAAATGTTAGAATTATTGGAACTATGAACACAGCAGATCGTTCTATTGCGTTAGTTGATCATGCGTTGCGTCGTCGTTTTGCTTTTATTAAAATTGCTCCAAATTATAATATTTTAAAACGTTATCATGAAGACGATCAAATCAACTTTTCGATATATCAACTCATTCAAGTTCTTCAAGATATTAACAAAATGATTGATGATCCGAATTATGAAATCGGTATATCTTTCTTTATGATATGGAATATTGAGGATAATCTTCAAGATATCTGGGAAATGGAAATCGAACCCTATTTAGAAGAATATTTTTATAATGCACTGGATAAAATAGAACAATTTCGGTGGAATCAGGTTAAAGTTAAACTGGGTTTAAATGCTGATGAAAATAATTGAACTAATAGAATATAAACCTAAATTCTTTAAACCAGAGGAATTAGAGGAAGCGATCGCAGATCTCATTTGTCGTAATTATTCTACATATATTAAGATTGAGTATCCATCCCCGAAAACCCAAAAACAATATAAACTCACTGCTAAAAGTTATGTGGGTTTCATTCCCTTAACTCCTGATATTCAGATTTTCCTAAAACCTAAAGTTCCCATTGCTAATTTATTTAGGATGTTAGAATATACCTATAATTTAAAAAGTTTTCAACTCCTAGACGGATCTGTTCATTGTGAAACTATCCCAGAATTTTATAATAGATTAGCTGATATTTTAACACAAAAAATATTAGCTCAAAGCCGCAAAGGATTTTATAGAACTTATCTTAAAAATACTGAACTTTTGCCTTATGTTCGGGGAAAGGTTGATTTTCAATATCAGTTTAAACATCCTGGGACAGTTAAACTCAATTGCGAATATAATCAGTATACGGCTGATATTGAAGATAATCAAATCTTGTTATGGACATTATATATTATCGGTCGCAGTGGGTTATGTTCAGAACAGCTATCAACAACCGTTAGAAAAGTCTATCATACCTTACAAGGTTTAGCGACTCAACGACCTTTTAAGGGCGATGATTGTATTAATCGATCCTATAATAGATTAAATCAAGATTATCAAACTTTACACAGTTTATGTCGATTTTTCTTAGATAATTGTGGGGTAGCGCATCAAGTCGGAAATTATCAGATGTTTCCTTTTTTAGTTAGAACTGATATACTCTATGAAAAATTTGTTTATGCTTGGTTAAAATCCCATCTTCCCGCTAATTTTGAAATTAAAGCTCAAGAAAATTTTGATCTCGATAAAGTTTTAGAATTTAGGATTGATCTAGTAATTTATGATAAAAATACAAAGAAAGTTATCTTTATTCTCGATACTAAATATAAAATTCCTGATTCCAAACCGTCAAATCAAGACATTTATCAAGCGATCGCCTATGCTACTTTGAAAAATAGTCAAAATGCTATTTTAGTTTATCCAAAACCTTTAAATCAACCTCTAAATGGTCTATTTCCTAATAGTTCAATCCGTTTACAGAGTCTCACCTTTTCTTTAGAAGATGATTTAGAACAGTCTGGTCAAAGGTTTTTAAAAGCATTGTTCAATAACATAATTCAATAATTAATAAAATGCTACCTAATTTGATTAATACAGAAGCAGAAAATGAACAATTTTTAGCTATTGTGGAAGCACTCTTAGCTTGTCCTAGTCTAACTCCTGAACAGGAGATATTGCTAGAACTTTTAGTTAAATTAATTGAAGATTTTGAAGAAAAACATTATGGGTTGAATGCTTCAACTCCACAGTCTAAAGTGTAAAAACTTACACATCCAAGGGTAGATATCTGCCATAGCACTTCTCTATCGTTTTATTCCTTAAGCAGTGCGAGTGTCCTCACTCGCTAGTTATTATTCTAGTTATTATTCTAATTATTATTCTGTTTATTATTCTAATTATTATTCTGTTTATTATTCTAATTATTATTCTGTTTATTATTCTAATTATTATTCTGTTTATTATTCTGTTTATTATTCTAATTATTATTCTGTTTATTATTCTAGTTATTATTCTAATTATTATTCTGTTTATTATTCTAGTTATTATTCTAGTTATTATTCTAGTTATTATTCTAGTTATTATTCTAATTATTATTCTAATTATTATTATTCTAGCCAGCGAGGACGCTGGCACTGCTATTAAATTGAATTAATACTATTTCCCAATACAAAAACGACTAAAAATTCGATCTAAAACCGATTCTGTGACTTCCTCTCCCGTGACTTCTCCTAACGCATGAATCGCACCTCGGAGATCAATTGTCCAAAAATCAAAGGGAAGTTGATCATTAATGGTTGTTTCCACTTGTTCTAAACAAATTTTAGCACGGGTTAGGGCGGCGGCTTGACGTTGGTTAATCGCAAATTCTAAATTAGCAGCTTGAATATTTTCGCCGTAAACTGAATTTAATATGGCTATTTCTAAATCTGGAATCCCTTGATTGAACCCGGCTGACATAGAAACTATCTCAATATTTTCTATCATTAAACTGTCAATTATGGTTTGTTTTAACTCCTCTAATTCCTCTGATTTAACCCGATCTATTTTATTAATNATAACAATAAAATGACGATGTTTGACCTGTTGATAAATCTCTAAATCTGCTTCCGTTAAACCCACAACAGCATCTAAGGTAAATAACACTAAATCGGCNGATTGGGCGGCTTGATGCGATCGCTCAATGCCAATTTTTTCCACCTGATCTTCCGAGTGACGAATTCCCGCCGTATCTAATACTTGAATCGGGATTCCTCCCACAACTAATTGCGATTCTACCACATCCCGTGTGGTTCCCGGTAAGTCCGTAACAATGGCGCGATCGCTCCGACTCCAAGCATTTAATAAACTCGATTTTCCCACATTGGGACGACCCACAATTGCTACTTTTAACCCAGTTCTTAATAGTTCACCCGTGTCAGCAGTTGCTAAGAATTGCGATAATTGTTCTAAAACTTGATGAATTTGGGCGATAATTTCTGACTCATTTAACGGGGGNAAATCTTCCTCAAAATCNACCCTGGCTTCAATTTCNGCTAAAATATCTAAACAGGTTGCCCGTAATTCTCGAATCGGATTAGCTAACTTTCCTTGTAATCCTGCTAAAGCCGTTTGTGCCGCCGCAATTGATTGAGATCCGACTAATTCCGCTACACTTTCGGCTTGAGTTAAATCTAATCTGCCATTTAAAAAAGCCCGTAGGGTAAATTCTCCGGGTTGTGCTAATCTTGCCCCTAATTCTATACACAATTGTAACACTTGTTGAACCGCAATTATCCCCCCGTGACAGTGAAATTCCACCACATCTTCACGGGTATAGGAACGGGGAGATAACATTAGTAATAACAACGCTTCATCAATGGTTTTTTGGGTTTGGGGATGGCGAATATAGCCATATAAAATTCGGTGACTTTCCCAAGTTTGTCGTCCTGGGGAATAAAATAACTGTTTGGCAATGGATTGAGCTTCACTCCCCGACATCCGAACAATTCCCACACTTCCCTGTTGCGGTACAATAGCCGTGGCGATCGCCACAATTGTCCCCCCAATTCCCAAAAATTCAGCCATTTTTTCCTATTATCATAAAAAAGTTCGTCCGTTGTTGGGCTTTAGCCCTTACTCTTAGCGCCCAAGCGCAACAACTTTTAGCGCCCAAGCGCAACAACAAACTCCTATTATTTACCACCACAAACCTGTTCAATCAACTCCACAACGGCACTGCGAGTTAGTTTGTCCTGACCATCTGCTAATACATTTAAAGTAGCATGGGCCAAAGCTAGAGGAATTCGGCAAAAATCCAAGGCTGGGCCAGAGGGTAAGGCCCCCGTGTAGGCATCTGCTAAGGCTAAATTCCGTTTTGCATAGCTGTGCATTTGTTCCGATGTCCAACCTTCGGGAAAAAAATCTACCCCTCGACTGCCATCATCTTTATAATTCCGCAGAATATTCACCGCCTGTAACCCTCGACCAAACCCAATGGCGTAAACTCGGTGCGTTTGTGTACCATCATACCAAGCCCACAAATCCGATAACAACAGCCCCACAGCCCCAGCCACACCGAAGGTATATTGATCTAACTCAGCCTCCGTTTCAATCCGCCAATTACGTTCGGCCCAAAACGCCATCCGGTCAGCCATCGCCGCCGTTGCATCCCAAATCCGAGGGCCAATCCGTTCCGGGGCTAACTTGGCCCATTCTCCCACCCGTAGGGTGACTTCTTCCAAGGTTTCAATATCGGAAAATTCCGCAAACCAATCATCAGCAATAGTTTCTCGACACACCGCCGCTTGAAAATTTTGGCTCATCCTATGCAGCAATTGCGCTTTTGTGGCATTATCCAAACCGGGATGATCTTCAACTTCATCAATCGCCCGCATACACAAATACGCAGATGCCACTGCTTCTTGGAGTAAAGGAGGTAAACGACTAATGGGTATATAAAACGTTCGACTTGTATCTTGCAGGACGGACAGGGGATCTTTTTGCCAATTCATTCGTTTAACTCCTCATACCAAGTTAGCCCTTTAATTGCTGCGCTTTCGCGCTCGATATTTTACACCGGAATCGGTCTCATGCTCCAAAGTGCAATCTGGACTTCCCTAGGCTATCATCTTGTCAGTAAGACTGTTGATCGGATAAGCTGTAATCAGGGTAAATCTCCAAACGTAACACTATGCTGCAAGCGGCTACGCAGAATCAAGGTGCTATTAGAGCACCAGCGAAGTTTGATGTTGAACTTCGTAAAGTGTTCAAGGTTTTTAATGGGGAAACGGCCGTTCGTGGCGTGGATCTCGATATTCGTCGAGGAGAATTTTTTAGTATTTTGGGGCCATCAGGTTGCGGTAAAACAACAACACTGCGACTGATAGCTGGGTTTGAAATGCCTTCGGCCGGAGAAGTCTTAATTCGAGGTCAGTCCGTTACCCAAACTCCCGCCTATCTGCGTCCGGTAAATACGGTATTTCAGAGTTATGCTCTGTTTAACCATTTGACNGTTTGGGAAAATATCGCCTTTGGACTCCGGCTAAAACGTCTNATNAAGCCGGAAGTTGAGGAAAAAGTTCGGGAAGCGTTAGCTTTGGTCAAGATGGAATCCTTTGCTAACCGTTATCCCTCTCAACTGTCCGGGGGTCAACAGCAACGGGTTGCTTTAGCTAGGGCCTTAGTTAATCGTCCAGCCGTATTATTATTGGATGAACCTTTAGGGGCTTTGGATTTAAAACTGCGGAAACAAATGCAGGTGGAACTTACCAATCTCCATCGCAATTTGGGTTTAACTTTTATTATGGTCACCCACGACCAAGAGGAAGCCATGAGTCTGTCTGATCGAATTGCAGTTATGCACGATGGCAGAATTGAACAAATTGGCAGTCCTAACGAGATTTATGAATATCCTCAAACTCCTTTTGTCGCCGATTTTATTGGGGATACAAACCTATTTCGGGGGACGGTTGAAAGTGTCGATGCCAGCCGTTTATTTATTGTTACGGAAACGGGATTGAATATTGAAATTCAACAGATTGAAATTCCGGGTATTCAACTCCCTCAACAGGATTTAAGAAACGGTGCATCGGCGGTGGTGAGTGTGCGTCCNGAGAAGGTGATCTTGAGTTTTTATCCTGTTAGTGGTTCTGTGAACTGTTTTGAAGGCCGTTTATTAAATACAATGTATTTGGGAACCCATATTCAATATGTGGTGAAATTATTATCTGGGGAAAATGTGATGGTTCGTCAACCCAAAACTGGGGAAAGTTTACCGGATAGCAATACCCCCGTTTATGTGTGTTGGGGAACAACAGATTGTTTAGCACTACCCGACCAAAAATAAACCCGTAGTGAGGTGTTCACGCCTCTCTCTTTACAAGTTAACTTACACCGCAGGGAAGTCACCCGCTCTACCTGTACCCAGGTGAGCGGTGGGATGAAAGGTGGGTCAACGTAGGTACGGAGTTGACCAAATTATTCATTGAATCACCTTTGTTTTTGGATTATTAACTACTTATGCTTGACCGCCACGCCATTTAAAAATAATCGTTTCATCAGCTTGCTTAAACTCAATATCAAATAAATCAAACACCACCTCTCGACCCAAAAGTATTTCCTCACAAAAATCAGTTTGCGCCCAAGCGACAGGCGCGGCAAAAACATGACCATCCAACTGTATTTCTACCCGTCGTAATAGATACTCAATACTGCCACCAACTCCCTCAGCTTGATTATTAACCTCTTCCGATCCTTTAGTATAACCCAAATCTTCACCCAGTTTTTTGCTTATCAAGCTAAGTTCGGCTCCAGAATCCACCAGTATTTGGACATTTTCCGAGTTCTGAAATTTCATCGTCACTTCATATCTGGGCTGCCAATCGTGAGATTTCAAAGACCTCATTCTGACAGGATAAAACTTAGCAGGCTCAATAAATTCGCTTTCATGTATGCGATCAAGCACATAACTCAATTTAGGTGTATCTGGGGGAATTCCATCTTTCATTTTTCGATAATCGCGATCATGACTAATCACTCCTTGATTCGTATAAGCGATCCATTGACCCCGATATATTTTTAATTGGGGACGATTGGCTTTATACCAATCATTAGTTGTTGCATATTCTGGTTCCATGATGAATACTCTCTCCTTGAAAAACATCTACCAAGACTACTTCAAGATTCTAAGCTAAGATTAGCACATCATCAGGTTGAGTTTCCAACTAAGGGATAAAAACAGTAATTCTTTTTGATTAGGCTTTGATTATTGATTAGAATGCTGTATAATCAAAAGACCAGTTAATGGGATGGGATCTGCAATTTTACAGGATCAGAGTCTTGTTAAGATGGCAGAAGTCATGGTTAAATTGGGAATCGATTCTTATTCTTAATATCTTTTATGACAGTTTCGTATTTTCACCTAGCTAATCAATTTGTCCAAGAAGGAAATTTAGGAGAGGCGATCGCAATTTATCGTAAAGCAATTGAAGATCACCCCAATGTTCATCTGTACCACCACAATCTGGGTAAACTTTTAGTGCAAACTGGAGCATGGGAAGAAGCGATAGTTAATTACGATAAATCCTGTAAAATAAATCCTAAATCAGCTTGGTATCATTATGATTACGGAATAGCTTTAGTTGAAGTTAAACAATATGCAAAATCAATTTTGGCTTTTCAAGAAGCGCTCGCGCTTGAACCCAATATACCTGAGTTTTATAAAAGTTTGGGTGAAGCATTTTGGCAAGCAGGTCAAAGCAATGAGGCTATCGACTATTTTAAAAAAGCTATTGATCAAGGGTTCTCAAACCCATCTCAATTATATCAACAAATTGGCAATATTTTATTAGAACAAGGACAAGTTCATGAAGGATTTGATTATTGGCGTAAGGCATTAGATCTAAATTCTAATTCCTCGGAAATTTATGTTCAGTTTGGGGAATTACTACAGACTAGGAATGAAATTGCAGAAGCAATTGATGTTTATCACAAAGCTATTAAGTTGAATCCTTATGCCTACTGGTCGCAATATAAGTTAGGGACGGCTTTAGCTGCTTGTGGTCAATTGCAAGAGGCGGTTATAGCTTATCAAAAAGCAATAGAATTAGAATCTGGATCGGCGATTGTTCATCATTATTTAGGACATACCTTATCGTTATTACAGAGATGGGAAGAAGCGATCATTTGTTATCAGAAAGCTGCGGAACTTGCTCCTAACTCAGCCGTGGTTTACCAACATTGGGGAGATGCGTTAATGAGTTTGGGAAGATGGAATGAAGCAGTAGGAATATACCGGAAATCGGTTGAATTAGAACCTCATTCTTTAGAAGCCCAGGATCATTTAGGGTTTGTTTTAGCTCAACTAGGACAATCGGAAGAAGCGATCGCAGCTTATTTTAAAGCCTTAGCCATTGATCCCAATTCTGAGGTCGTCAATTTTCATTTGCTGGCAGTTTTGCAGGGTTCTAATCTATCCGTTTCATCTAATAAAAATTTACAGGAAATAGAACAGTGTTATCGTCGGATTATTGCTTTTAATCCCAATCATTTAGAAGTTTATCGAAAACTACTAGAACTTCAACCGAATGATCTTGATGTTTACTTGCAATATGGGCAAGCTTTGATTAATCAACATCAATGGCAAGATGCAATCTCAACTTATCAAATCGTAATTCAACGTCAACCGAATGCAGTAGCTTACCAAGGTTTGGGAGATGCGTGGCAAGGTAAAGCAGTATTTGATCAAGCTATTCAAGCCTATCGAAAAGCTCTGGAGTTCGACTCAGAATGTTCCCTAATTTACAATAATTTAGGTGATGCTTTGGCAAAAGTTAGCCAGGTAAAAGAAGCGAGTATTTGCTATCGTCGCGCTTTGGAGTTAGCGGCCAAACAGCAAACTCTCGTTGTCTAGTTTTGCAATAGATATTCTGGGGAAAACAGCAATCGGCTAAAGAATATCGCCAATTTTTGCAAAGTCAAAGTGATAACATAATTGCTATTTAATTGGGTTATATTATTGCGTCATTGTCGGCGAAAGTTCTCTAACAATCTTCACTATTTCCTCATAAATAACCGACCAATGACAATCATAATCGCCATTAGGCAAGTCAACCATATACTCCCTGGGAACCAATCTCACAGGTATAATATTTTCCCGAACCAGCGGAGACGACCAGTGTTCTTCAACCCAATCCACACCGTGAACAGCAGGCCGTGCATGGACTACACCAGGCTTATTAGCGATCCATTGTACTTTTGCGATTCCAGAACCGGAGGGTATGCAGTATAAATCTACTTTATTAATAAAAACTACCTTTTCATAATTAGTGCTGCCAATTAGAGAGTATATTTGAATATTAGAAGGCAAAAGAGTGAGAATTTCATTCAGAATATCCTTTTCCGCTACAATCATCGACTCCGCCAAAGGGTATTCTACTTCGTGGCGTCCCCACCCATCAAAGACTACTCCGAGATTAGGAAACTCCTCCGCTAATTTTTTGATGATATTTGCATTTCCCTCCACCTGAGATACCCAAGTTCTACTACTTCTAATTTGGATACACAAAAGAGGAAAATGTTTTTTAGCCCTTTCCACTTCTTCTAAAAACTCTGGATTCTCAGAACACTTTTTAATGGAAAATTGAGTCACGCGATCGGCTAACTCTTGACTCATAAATAAGTCATTTACCTGAACAGCAAAATAGTTATTATCTAAAATCGTTTGAAATAGCTCATCAGCATTAGCTAATTTAGTAATTTTATCACTAGGTATTTCAGGAAAAACACCGCCGACATTAAAAAACTGTTTATCACCAACTAAAAATCTTTCTATTTTCTCTAAAATATTGTTGTGCTGAAGATAGAGAATACCTGATAAATCATTCCAGTAGTAGTGTCCAAAATTTTTATTAAATCCTATATCAAATACGAGATGTTTTTCTGATTGATTTTGTACATAATTTTGCACATTTTGATAACTACTGATTAGAGATGATTTTAAATTACTGATGCTGGTTTTAATTGTTTGATAAGTGACTAACCAGTCAGGAGAAAATTTTATAATTAACTCTTTTTCTGGGAGATAAATACAGATTTTGCCACGACAAGTATTTCCAATTACTAGGTAAAATATTTCCTTTCCTACAAAGCGGTAAACGTGCATTAATAGCCAATTGTCATAATTAACATAAAAGGATTGATTTGACTTGACAATCATACCAGTAAAAGGGCATATAGAGTAAATATAACCTGTTTCTACCATAGCTTTACTACAAGCATGGTTTTTAGAAATTGACCATAATTCAGAGACCGTTTCAATATATTTTCGAGAAAGTTTGACTTTTGGTGTAGGATTAAAACTATTAATAGAAATTTCTTCTAAATTAATATCATCTTTTTTTATTAGTTGTAAATTAGCTAATGATATGCCATACTCATTGAGCAAATTTTGATGGGATTCCGTTAAATTATTTATATCAATAATTGTATAGTTGCTGTTTTTTTCAAAATAGACTTCGGCTTCAGCTTTTGTGGGAATTGGCTCAGAGATATCATCAATTTTTCCTAATTGATTTAAGTTTTTCCACAAAATTTCTGAAATTTCTACTGTTTCAGGGAATGTCTCTCGATCGCGCTTATTATTAAGTTCCTGGTTATGACTAAATTGCGGGGCTTTCTGGAAACACTTAATCGCGTCATCCATTAAATCTCTTTCTGCCAAATACAGACTAAAATCATAATAAACCATTGCCTGATGAGGCTGGCGCTGCAACACAAAATCAAAACAAGCAATAACTCGATCAAGTCCCCCTTGCTTAACTAAAACTACACCCCAATTAGGATTTAATTCAATAGCGCGATAATAGGCTAAATTTGCCCTATCAATATTGCCCAATTGGGTGTAGGATTGGGCTATACCATAATAACTAGAGCCATTAGGACTAATATCTATAGCCTGTTGGAAGGACGCGATCGCCTCCTCAAAGCGCCCTAATTTGGCCAAAGTTTCCCCTAAACTATGGTGATACCATTGAAACTTCGGGTTTTGTTCTATGGCCTGATAGTAATAGGTCAGGGCTTCAGAAAATTGGCCTTTTTGTTTTAGTTCGTTAGCCGTTTGAAAATAGCTAGTAGTCATGGTTTTTGGTCATTAGCCATTGGCAAAAAGGTCTTAATTTATTACTTTATCAGATTTAGGGCTGATCGCTCTAATTCTGATTTGGCTTGTTTCAGTTTTAAGCGCGATCGATCCAATTCTAACTGGATTTCTTCTGCCGTTTGTTTCCAACTATTCAACTGAGATTTTACCCACTCCTTTTCCGATTGAGTCGCCTCTAATTTAGCTTGTACCTCCTGAGTTGTGCGTTGCCAAGTTTCCACTTGCGCTGATAACCCAGACTTTTCTGCTTGAGTTTGCTGTAATTGTGACTCTTTTTGTACTACTTGAGATTGTAGATTCTGTACTTGCTGGGCTAACTCTTTTGCTTCTGCGATAAAAGCCCCTTTTTGAGCATCTAAAATAGTGGGGTTAGCCTCTGCATACTGGCGATATCTGTTAAAAATAATCTCCCTAGTGCGAGTAAAATCAGCGCGGTTATGGCTACTGGTGTTAGTGCCATCATTTCTTTGGGTAAATTCACAAGTGGTTTCTTTAATATGGGCGATGTTAAATTTGCGAGATAGCCGAATTATTAAATCCCAATCTTCATGGGTTGATAGGGTTTCATCAAATAAGCCCACTTCATCTAAGCAAGATTTTTCGTGCATTAGACATAAGTTAGGAGTGCAGTTACTCACTAAGATTTTGTCCTTGTCAAAGTCTAGGGAGTGGGGAACACTACGGTTAATTGTCACATATTCACCATTTTGTTTTTCCTGTTGCGCCATGACAGCATCGGTGTAGGCGATTTTATATTCGCTATTTTCTAGGAATTTTACTAGGGTTTCGATGTGATTGGGGTAGTAGTTATCATCGTCGTCTAAGTAGGCGATGTATTTACCACGGGCGGCGCGGATACCAGTGTTACGGGCTGCGGAGCGTTCGAGAGCGCGATCGTGTTTTTTATAGACAATGTTACCCCTGGTAT
>B570J29639_100061_pt1 | contig 13554 bp, 8 predicted proteins | sample LakMenEpi27Sep09_FD_29639 | JGI IMG/M metagenome (IMG submission 29639)
ATGGCAATTTTTTGGCTAAGGTTAACTTTCCCCAAACCACAGATTATCTTAAAATTGAAGTTGATTTAATTGCCCAAATTCAACCAATTAATCCCTTTAATTTTTTAATTGAAAGCTACGCTACTCACTATCNTTTTGAATATGAACCCCGTCTAGCAAAAGAACTTAGTCCATTTTTAGAGATTGCGGAATCGGGAGAATTACTAAAAAATTGGGTAGAAATTCATCGTCAACAGGATATTTATACTTCTAATTTTTTACTGGATTTAATTCAAAAACTAGCTCAAGATATCCAATATCAAATCAGATTAGAACCTGGTATCCAAACCTGTGAAGAAACCCTGGAGAAAAAAATCGGTTCCTGTCGAGATACGGGATGGTTATTAGTTCAAATTTTACGCCATTATGGATTAGCGGCTCGATTTGTTTCGGGATATTTAATTCAACTTACTAATGATATTCCCCCCTTGGATGGGTTGCCAGGGCCAGTTTATGATAATGCTGATTTACACGCCTGGGCTGAGGTTTATATTCCGGGTGCAGGTTGGATAGGACTTGACCCCACATCAGGTTTAATTACTGCTGAAGGTCATATTCCTTTAGTTTGTGTGGCTGACCCCCAAGATGCCAGTCCAGTCCAGGGAACTTTTGAACCTTGCGAGTCGAAACTAGACTTTTCAGTAACAGTTTCTCGCTATCACGAAATCCCTAGAGTTACTAAACCTTATAATCAAGAACAATGGCAACAAATTAATTATTTAGGCGAAATAGTTGAAGATAATTTACAACGTTTAAATGTCGGTTTAACTATGGGTGGGGAACCAACATTTGTTTCAATTGATGATTTTGAATCTTCCCAATGGCGCGTTACAGCATTAGGAGAAGAAAAACGCAAAATTGCTTGGCAACTGCTGAATAGATTAGAAGCTAAATTTGCTCATAAAGGTGGATTACTTCATTATGGATTAGGAAAATCTTATCCAGGTGAAGCCTTGCCCCGTTGGACTTTAGGGTGTTATTGGAGAACAGATGGAATCCCTTTATGGCATAATCGAGAACTCTATGCTCAGGAGGATAAAAACAATAATTATACCTCAAAAAATGCCCAAATTTTTATTGAATCTTTAGCTAAAAATTTAGGAGTTAAATCCGATTTTATTATTTCAGCTTACGAACTAAATTCTAATATTATATCTGGATATACACTACCTATTTTATCAGTTAAAAAAGCAGAAAATATTCATTGGAGTAGTTGCCAATGGCGACTTTCTACTCCCAACAAAATAGAACTTTTAACTGGAAATTTACCGATAGGATTTCGCTTACCTTTAAGTTCTTTAGATTGGCAAAATGATCAACTTGAACCAGAAGCAATTATTCCCTTAACTCATTCGCCAATTATTCCGAATTTTGAACCCTTAGAATCTCCAATTAATTCAATTAGGGTGGCTTTAAGTGTGGAAGTTAGACAGGGAAAAATTCACGTTTTCTTACCTCCAATTTCCTCTCCTCGGAGTTTTGTAGATTTAATTACAGCCATTGAAAATACCACTGCCCAACTTCAATATTCAGTGCTAATAGAAGGATATACACCCCCAGTAAATACAGGAATTATCGGCTTTCAAATTACCCCAGACCCGGGAGTAATTGAGGTTAATATTCATCCCGCCTCTAACTGGCAAGAATTAGTCGAAATTACAAATATTTTATATGAAGAAGCCAGATTATCCCGTTTAGGAACGGAAAAATATCTATTAGATGGACGACGAATTCCTACCGGGGGAGGTGCCCATGTTACCATAGGCGGAAAAACTGTTTATGATAGCCCGTTATTACGTCGTCCCGATTTATTAAGAAGTTTAATTACCTATTGGCAAAATCACCCCTGTTTATCGTTTTTATTCTGTGATTTATTTGTCGGGCCAACCAGTCAAGCTCCCCGGGTGGATGAAGCTAGACATGAAAGTTTATATGAGTTAGAAATTGCCTTTCAACAGTTGGAATATCAAGCCAATATTGCTCCTAAATTAGTAGATCGTTTATTAAGAAACCTATTAGTTGATATTACTGGAAATACCCATCGTTCAGCTTTTTGTGTTGATAAATTATACCCAATTGAAAACCCTAAAAATCAATTAGGATTATTAGAATTTCGCGCTTTTGCCATGCCTCCCCATCCCCAGATGAACCTATTACAAATGTTATTAATTCGGGCATTAGTAGCCTGGTTCTGGGAAAAACCCTATACCCATTCATTAATTCGTTGGGGAACAACTCTACATGATCGGTTTATGTTACCCCATTATTTAGGAGAGGATTTAAAAACAATTATTGAGGACTTAAAAACCGTTGGTTATGAATTTGAATTTGATTGGTTTGCTCCTTTTATTGAATTTCGGTTTCCTCGTTATGGAGAAATCACAAAAGAGGGGGTAGAATTAGAACTGCGTCATGGAATTGAACCTTGGCACGTTTTAGGAGAAGAAAGCTCGTCAGGAAGTACGGCCCGTTATGTAGATTCCTCCATGGAAAGGGTACAAATTATATTAAGAAATGCTTTAGGAAATTCTGCTAATATTGATAGTTATTCGGCTCGATATATTGTTACTTGTCAGGGTCGTCCCATTCCGTTAAAATCCACTGGAAATCCAGGGGAATATGTCGGTGCGGTAAGGTTTCGGGCGCGACGCTATACTTCTTTATTGCATCCTGCTATTGATCCCCATGATCCCTTAATTTTTGATATTGTTGATACTGAGTCAAACCGTTCCATTGGGGGTTGTACTTATTTTGTGAGTCCTCCCAATGGTAAAATATATCAACAATTTCCGATTAATCATCGAGAAGCAGAAAGTCGAATGTTAGAACGATTTGTAGCCATGGGTCACACATCTGGATTGATTAAAGTTGCCCATTTAAAATTAAATCCTGAATATCCATTAACCTTAGATTTACGCCAAATTCCTTGATGATGCAAGAAAAACAGGTAAAACAAAGGTAAAATATCTTAAAACCCGTGCAGAACCCTTTAATAATTTTATTAGGATAAAATTAATGTCTGAACAAAAATCAGTCCTAGTTTTTGATGGTATCAGTGACCACATAGAGTTATCTAAAAGTTTTCCCGACCTGGACAAAGCCATCACTATCGAATTTTGGGCTAAGGGCGGAAACAGTTTGACCGAACAAACCAGTATTCTTGAGGCTTATAATAATCAAAATACTCGGGTCTTACAAATTAGTTTGCCTTGGTGGGATGAAACAGATACTCGGATTTTTTGGGACGCCGGAAATCAGGATGGGTTTGATCGCATTGATAAAACCGTGAGACTCAGAGAATATAATGGGTGGACTCATTGGGCTTTTGTGAAAAATTCCACCACCGGGCGAATGTACATTTATCGGAATGGAGGAGTCTGGCATCGAGGGAACGGGCATAATAGACCATTAACGGGGATCAAAAAACTGGTCATTGGTTCTTCTGTCAATAGTTCTCATCATTGGAAGGGTTCCCTGGCTGAATTTTATATTTGGAATCAAGCTCGCACCCAAGAAGAAATTAAACAGGACATGAATCGGCGTTTAGTCGGTGATGAACTAGGATTATTAGCCTATTTACCTCTAAATGGGGATGTTAATGACAAAACCAGCTATACTAACGATGGCATAATTTATGGAACAAGTTGGAAATTAGAGAAATTACCTGCCAAAAAAATTGAACAAACTCCCAGGATTAAAAATAAAATTAAAACCAGAACTAAAACTAAAAAATCTAGTCAACCTATGACCACTAATGAACCTGTATCAGAATCGGAAATCTTAGAACCAATATTAGAAACCTCGGAACCGATTATTACCGATGAGCTAATATCAGAATCGGAAATCTTAGAACCAATATTAGAAACCTCGGAACCGATTATTACCGATGAGCTAACATCAGAATCGGAAATCTTAGAACCGATTTCAGAATCAACTCAACCCATAATTATTGAACAAATCTCTAATGATGAAACACTAGAATCCAATCAACTTTATTCTGGCATTCAGAAAAAACGATTAGTGATTTGCTGTGATGGAACTTGGAATCAACCCGCCAGTTTCTATCCAAATAATGTGATCAAATTTGCCCGATCAGTTAAATATGCAGCCGANGATCAAACACCGCAAATTGTCTTNTATTTACCAGGATATGGCACAGAAGAAGAAGATAATTTAGATAATTTAATCAAACGTTTAGGCGAAGGTGCTTTTGGATGGGGAATTGACAGAATTATTCAAGAANCCTATCGCTTTTTATGTATGAACTATAACNTAGATGCCCAGGACGAAATCTACCTCATGGGTTTTAGTCGTGGAGCCTACATCGTTCGCTCTTTAGTGGGTATGATCCATAAGTGTGGTTTGTTAAAACGTTCCAAGATTCGGGAAATTCCTAAAGCCTATCAGCTTTATCGAGATGTAAAAATTAGTCCCAATCATCCAAAAGCTCAAAAATTCCGTGAAGAAAATTCCAAAAAAATTGATACCGAAAAAGACTATCTACAGTATCGTGTACCAATTAAAATGTTAGGCTGTTGGGATACAGTAGGAAAATTAGGTATTCCTGATTTAACCCCTTGGCTACCAATTGCCAAACCATGGAATCAGAGATATGAATTTTTTGATAATAGATTAAGTCCCATTGTAGAAAATGCTTTTCATGCAGTTGCCATTGATGAGAAATCNAAAAATTTTCCTTTAGCTGTCATGGAGAGAAATGAAAAAAATCCTGACCAAATAGTTAAAGAAGTCTGGTTTTCTGGTGAACATAACTGTATCGGTGGGGGAATTAAAGAATATCAGGGACTATCGGATTATCCTTTAGAATGGATGATAAACCAAGCTAAAAAGTTAGGATTAGAGTTTTGTTTCCCTGAAAATGAAAGTGAAGAATTCCAGATTAAGCCAGATATAACGGCTAAATTTGATAATAGTCTTACTGGCGTTTATTCTCTGGGTGGTGAGGAATGGCGATCGCCAAAATCTTCTGAAATTATTATTCATCATAGTGTTATCAAACGACTTAACGCCGATCCCGATTATCGACCCAAAAATCTTAATCCGATGCTCAAGGATTTGATTGAAACCGAATCATCAAATAGAATTGACAACGAATTTTGATACCCTTAATTAATTTTTCAAACTACAGTGTTTGGTCAGGGTTTACAATCGTGGGTAGTCCTTGGTAAAGACAGAGTGTAGGATTTTGCCATGGACTGTCCTAAAGCGACGGATTTTTCTGGGATTTTTCCTATAAGATGGATACAGCATTGCATTACAACATGGCGAGTTTAAGCTATTCGTTGTGTGGCACCATCGAAACTGGTGAAACTACCCCAAGATTAAGATTAATTTGATGGCAACTCTCAATCACTCAACCGTCCGTAGGCTCAAAAATTTACCCCAAATTCCCAGTGTGTGGGAAGGAGATCGGCGTCCAATGGCAACCGATGCCAGTCCTACTACCGACACAGACTCCGAAGCTACGGGCGAATGTATTATTTGGGTAGATGGATCTCAGGGGATGGTGCGAGCAATGGATATGGTGGCATCAGATATGGGGCCAGAAGCAATTGTAAGGACACTACTCAGGGCCATCGAACATCCCCAAAGTTCCGCGCCCGTGGCCCGTCCCCAAAAAATAGTGGTCAAAGATCGGGAAATTCAATTTTTTCTGCGGGGGGTTCTCCAAGATTTAGATATTGTCATTGAATATGTCCCGGATTTACCTCTGATTGATGAAATTTTTCGAGGGTTACAGGAAGTGGCCCAGAGCCGCCCGCCCCAACTCCCAGCTCAATATGCAAAAGTGGTGACGGAAAAAGCCTATCAAATTTGGCAAGATGCTCCTTGGGAACATTTAGGAGATCATCAGATTATTTCAGTTGAATTAAACCTATTTGGTGTTAATACCTTATATATTTCCACTTTGGGTAAACTGGGAATGGATTATGGGGTATTGTTGTATCGTTCTTTGGACTCGTTAAGACGGTTTCGAGAAAGAATTATTCGCAATAAATCCTATGAAAATTTAGAGGAAGCTTTTTTAACTCAGGACTGTTTATTTGTTACTTTTGATCGCACCGATGGTTTTGATGAAGATGAGGACGAGGATGATGATGATTTTGTCAGTATCACTAATTTATCCCCATCGGAAATCGAGCCCAATTTTGGTAATCTTCATCCCTTAGAAGGATTNCGTTCNATTTTGTATGATGAAGAAGCGGCGACTGTTTTAATTGCTTTAGAAGCCTTACATCGCTTTTTACGGGATCATCGTCAAAAATTAGCCCGATATGAGTTTCCTAGTCTAAACCGTCGGTATCGGATTCCGGTAGATTTGCCCGATGGGGAGAAAAAACAGGTCTCGGTAAAGGTGGAAACTTTACCCGATATTGCTTCGGAGTTGGNGTCAATGGTGGCGGATGATGACGAAGATGATGATGAGGACATNGACGTCGATGTTCCTCGGTTACGCGATGATTTAGTCCCGCCCAAGTCTTTCTTGAGTTTGGGAGTTATCCCCTGGAAAACTGCTAAATATTTGCGAAGTAATACCCAATTTCATCAAGCCGCAGAAACAGAAATTACAGAAGCTGGCGATGGTTTACCAGTGGTTGTGATTCAAACTACTAAACCGAAAGCTGAGGTATTAATTCGCAGTTTACAAGATGCGGGCGGACTCGAAGGAATTTGTTTTAATCCGGGTGAAGATCCGACTCGGGGCTGCAATTATGACTTGGGAATTCTTAAAACAGAAGATGGAGATTTACATTTATTTGGGGAGTTTATTGAAGATGATCCGGTGCATCAAGAAGCCCGGAAAAAATGGGAACAACGCTGTAAAGAAACCAAGGGTTGGTGTGGTTTAATTATTGCTATGGGATTAACGGGTGCTTCCCGAGGTCAACCCCAATTTAAGGATATGATGGCTTTATTGGAAGTCCATTTTATTCCTTCTGAGGATTTAGATTTAGGCCGATTACAGTTAATTCCAGCAGATTTTTAAAAAGATTCCCCCTCAACTAAAAAAGGGGGGAATCATTCTATTAGGAATTGATAAAATCAATATTTTCATAAAGATCAGCAATTAATATTTGTAATTCCAGGGTATTTAAAGATAAAGTAATATTCGGATCATCATATTCTGAAAATGTCCATTGATTCACACCAGTTTTAACATAATGTTCAACATGAATCCGATATTGATCCACTAATAAATATTCTTTAAAAGTTGGGATAGTTCGATAGGTGGCAAATTTTTCGCTACGGTCATAATTCTGGGTAGATTTAGATAGAATTTCGGCGATAAAAACAGGATTAATCACTGTATCTTTTCGTCCGATTTGCAGTTCTATGGGCTTTTGCAGTACCATAATATCAGGATAGGTATAGATGTTAATAGTTGGAATCCACAGCCGTTGATCAACATGGAAAGTTTCATAAGGTTTACGTTTCAGAGCAAGGCTTAAAATAATATAGAGATTTCCGCTAATTTTGTTGTGTTGAGGTGTTCCACCAGTCATAGGAATAATTTCTCCATTGCGATATTCGTTGCGAGTTTCACAGACAATTTCTAGTTCTAGGTATTCTTCAGGAGTGTAGATTTTTGTTTCAGTTTGAGCAATCATAATTATTTGACTCCTAATCGTTTAAGTTTATAGCAAAGATATATTAGGGAACAGGGAACATCGGAAGAAAATATTTCACCTTCTAGGTTTAAACAATTATTTAAAATCCCTTCTTCTTAAACCAGTAGATCTAATTTTAACCTTACAGTCTAAAGGATATCTGGTAAAATCACAGTAATAATAGCCAAGTAAATCTCCTTGAAGGTTACAAACTCGCAAATTATAACCATAACTTTGAGCTACGGTCGCAAATCTATTTACCAATACATATTGTCCTAAATACTGTTGTGCATTCCATTTTTCTCGGTCTACTACTAATGTTATAAGAGCATCTAAATAAATATTAGGTGAAAGTTGCACAACATTATTTTCAATATACCAAGTTTTCATAACTTTGTCTTCATAGAGTTTTTCAGCTAACCAAAGATTAGGGATACTAGGTTCGGTTTGAGAGACAGGAGGAAAGGGTAAAACAGCATCTTCTGAAAAACAGGATTTTGTCGGTTTATTCAGGGAAATTTCTGGAGATGTTTGCGATCGNACTGGATAAATTAAACTATTAAAAATCAAGATACAGATAAAAACTTTAGCTAGTTTATTGATTAAATTCATAAATTATGATAGGATTAAGTTAACCACAAAGACACGAAGGAAGATAATTTCTATTCCCAAAGTCGTTTTCTTTCTGTACCTTTGAGAAGTTCGTGGGTCTGTTTTAATAAGGTAGGAATGTCTAATTGTTCAGGACAACGGGGTAAACAGTCGCCACAGTCGTTACAACGATTTGCTTTATTACCTGGAAACCAATGACCGGCATTTTCAAACATTTGATAACGATATTTTCCAAATTCGATCATATCGTAAGCCAGGGCTAAATTTCTTAATCGTAAGACTTCGGGAATATTAATCTGTTCTGGACAGGGTAAACATTGATCACATTGACTACATTTTGTTATTCCTAAACGTTCTATTTTTTGGGTTTCTAATTGTTGAAAAATAGCGATTTCTTCTGGGGTTAATTCAATTTCTTGGTCGGCTACTTTTAAAGGGTGATCTAATTCTAATTCTTCGGGGGTCGTCGCCCCTACACTTAAAGTTGTAATTCGGGAATCATTTAATAAGAATCGGTAATTTAATATTAGGGGAGAAATCGGATCACAGAGGTTTTTTAAGGTTTCTGGAGGAGAATAAAGTTGTCCACCTTTATCCGCCGGAGAAATAATAAAAATTCCCATATCTTTTTGAGCAGCTAACTCAATGGCGATCGCATTTTTTTGAAAAAAATAGTAATAATGCAGATTGACAAATTGAAATAAATCTGTTTGAATTGCCGATAAAATTACCTCTAGGGGAGCATGAGTTGAAAACCCTAAATGATGTACTCGACCATCGGCGATCGCTTTTTCAACTCCTGATAGTCCTTGAAGGGTTTGTTCTAGGTGTTCTCTGGTGTTAATTCCATGAATTGCTAGACAGTCGAGATAATCTAAATTTAGGCGTTTTAGGGATTGATCAATTTTTTTTTCTAACACATCTGGGTTAGAATCGGGGGTGATTTTAGTCGTAATATAAAATTGCGATCGCTCTATTGACAAACCCCCTAATATTGCCGCCCCTAAAAAAGATTCACTTTCACCATAACCCTGTGCGGTTTCAATATGATTTATCCCCAGAGAAATCGCTTTTTTGATTGTTAAATAGGCATTTTCTGAAGATACCAAATAACGCATTGTACCCAAAGAAAATACAGAAAAATCTAGGTTCGTTTTGCCAAACCGTCTATAACGCATTATTGATATATTGATGATTAACTGTTCTTTCTTGTTAGCAAGTGAGGACGGACTTCTCCCCCGACTCTCCTATTGTGTTTCATCGGTTTTATTCAGTTCTGAACGTTTGATTAAATCCGAAGGACTCAAGTTAGAGATAAAGTCTCGAAACGCTCGTCTTTCTGCTTCATCCGCATCCCTATCCACAGGAATAGAAGCATCTGCAATGACTTCTTCCATAACCCAAATTGAGCTATCGGTGCGTAAAGCAATAGCAATTGCATCACTAGGACGAGCATCAATTTCCTTCCTAATTTCTCCTTGACGGACAATTAACACAGCATAAAACGTGCTATCTTGCAAGGAATGAATGATAATCTTTTCCAGGGTCATATCCCAAGTTTCGAGAAGATTAACAAATAGATCATGGGTCAGGGGTCGGGGTGGTTTATGATTTTCTAAAGCACCGAGGATCGATTTGGCTTGATCCTGGCCAACATAAATCGGTAAAGCACGTCTCTCGACCGCATCTCGCAGTAGAATAATCGGGCTGCGCGTAGCCGCGTCGAGTGCAATTCCAGCGACTTTCATTTCAATCATTACGTTTATTAGCCTCTCTATCAAATATTCCCGACAAGCTCAGTGGTTAAGCCATAAATACTTATACCAACTCTATTCCAGTATGCCTTGATTTTTGTCGGAATCGACATTGGATTTTAGTTGTTGAGGTATTAACCTTTAACCGCGAACACCTCAACCATCAACACCTCAACCTTTAACAACTAACTGCTCTATGTTTACAGGACTCATTCAAGCGCTGGCAACCCTTCAACCTATAGGACAAGATCAATTCCAAATTAGTTGCGTTTTGGGGGATGTGGAATTAATTTTAAAGGATTTGGCCATTGGTGATAGTGTAGCAGTGGATGGAGTTTGTCTGACGGTGGCAGAAATTCGAGACAAGGGGTTTATCGCCACGGCGTCTCCTGAAACCTTAAACCGGACAAAACTGGGACAGAGTTTAGAAGGTTATTTTAACTTAGAAACGTCCCTAAGAGCCGGAAGTAAGTTAGGAGGACATTTTGTTACGGGTCATATTGATGGAGTTGGGTGTCTCCAGTCCGTTACTTCGACAGNAACTTCTTGGGAAATGCGGTTTGGCGCTCCTGTTAGTGACGCCAATATTTGGCGACGTCAAATTGCTCCTTATATTGTGCCAAAAGGAAGTATTGCAGTCAATGGAATTAGTTTAACAATTTCTGATTGTGATCTTGACGGTAATTGGTTTCAAGTTGCGGTTATTCCCCATAGTTATCAAGAAACCAATTTACGCTATTTACAACCGGGAAGTTGGGTTAATATTGAAGCAGATATTTTAGGAAAATATGTCGGGAAATTTCTTCAAAGTTATCTCAAAGGCAACTTGAATTATGTTGAAAGTTATGATAATATCCCAGCAATTTCCACCTTAACAGAAATTACCCCAGAGTTTTTAGCTGAACATGGATTTAGTTAATTAATGTTATTTTAGTGGCGCTCGCTCCATTTTTCGCTAATCTAGGAATAATATAGCAATCCTATTTGAGTTGTGTTCAAAAGTCCTGGGCAAAAGGGAACAGCCCCCCCAAACCCTCCGTGCACGGGGGGCTAGGGATCTGGGATAATACTTCTGGCTGTTTGATGTCAGTATTAAAATGTTACAACCTATTTAGGATTACTATATAGCAATCCTATTTGAGTTGTGTTTAAAATCCCTGATCAAAAGGGAACAGCCCCCCCAAACCCCCCGTGCACGGGGGGGAGAGATCTGGGATAATACTTCTGGCTGTTTGATGTCAGTATTAAAATGTTACAACCTATTTAGGATTACTATATAATAGTAGCCAAAAGGATAAAACCATGACAGTGAGCAGAATTATTCAACTTTTGAGAACGGGTAAACTTAACGAAACCGTAACGGTTCAGGGTTGGGTCAGAACCAAACGGGAATTGAAAGAATTTACCTTTGTAGAAGTCAATGATGGTTCAGCTTTGGCTAATTTGCAAGTAGTATTAAATCCCGATTTAGCCGACTATGGGAATATTTTAAAACAACTAAATACAGGTGCCTCGGTGGAAATTTCCGGGGTATTAGTAGAGTCTCCCGCCAAGGGACAACGGATAGAATTAAAAGCATCTGATGTCAAAGTTTATGGGGAAGCAGACGCCGAAACCTATCCTTTACAAAAAAAACGTCATTCCTTTGAATTTCTCCGCGAAATTGGGCATTTACGCGCCCGGACTAATACCTTGGGGGCAGTTTTTCGAGTTAGAAATGCCTGTGCTTCGGCGGTACATCAATTCTTCCAAGAACGGGGTTTTTTATGGGTTCATACTCCTATTATTACTGGTAGTGATTGTGAAGGAGCGGGGGAAATGTTTAGTGTAACTAACTTTAAATTAAAGGATATTCCCCTAACTGAATCTCAACAGGTTGATTACGATCAAGACTTCTTTGGAAAACCTGCTTATTTAACCGTAAGTGGGCAATTAGAAGCAGAAATTATGGCGATGGCGTTTGGGAATGTTTATACTTTTGGGCCGACATTTCGGGCGGAAAATTCTAATACTTCTCGCCATTTAGCGGAATTTTGGATGATTGAACCAGAAATGGCTTTTTGTGATTTAGAAGGGGATATGGATTTAGCCGAAGATTTCTTAAAACATATCTTTAAATCGGTATTAGAAAAATGTCCTGAAGATATGGATTTTTTTAATGAAAGGATTGATAAATCGGTATTAGAAACGGCTCATAATATTATTAATAATGAGTTTGGACGAATTACTTATACCGAAGCGATCGCAATTTTAGAAAAAGCGGATAAACAGTTTGAATATCCCGTCAGTTGGGGTTTAGATTTACAATCAGAACATGAACGTTATTTAGCGGAAGAATACTTTAAAAAGCCGACAATTGTTACGGACTATCCCAAAGAAATTAAAGCCTTTTATATGCGCTTAAATGAGGATGGAAAAACCGTTAGAGCGATGGATGTTTTAGCTCCTAAAATTGGGGAAATTGTCGGAGGTTCCCAACGGGAAGAACGGTTAGAAATGTTAGAAAATCGGATGAAAACCTTGGGAATAAACCCAGAGGAATTATGGTGGTATTTGGAATTACGGAAATATGGAACCGTCCCCCATGCGGGATTCGGATTAGGATTTGATCGTGTGGTACAATTTATGACGGGAATGGGGAATATTCGGGATGTAATTCCCTTCCCCAGAGCCCCACAAACCATTGAGTTTTAAAGAGTTAATGGTTGACGGTTGACTGTTAATAGTCAACTGTCTATGGAAGCCCTAAAGGGCTTACTACGTTATTTTCCGGTTAACTTCTTCAAACGTTCCGCTTCAAATGGCGCACCTTTTAACATCCGATTCCAATATAACCAAGGTAAAACATAAAGCTTGGCTAACCACATAATATAACGTTCTTCGGTAGGATCAAAAGGAAAACTAGAGTCGGGTTTATTCTCGTAGGTAAACTCCGCCATAATCGTTTTTCCGTAACCCGTAATTAACGGACAACAGGTATAACCATCATAACTTCCCGTTAGTTTTTGAGCATGAATTAACCCATAAAGATTTTCCACTAAAGCAGGTGCTTGTTTCCGAATTGCTGCCGCCGTTTTAGAAATAGGTAAAGAAGACGCATCTCCCAAGGCAAACACATTCGGATAAACATTATGTTGTAACGTATTTTTATTCACATCTACCCATCCCCCCGGTTGCACCGCTAAGGGACTATTCTTAATAAAATCAGGGGAACTCATGGGCGGTGTGACATGAATAAAATCATACTTAATACTGACTTCCTCCACACCGTTATCCGTTGTCACGGTAAAAATGGCTTCCTTTGTTTCCGGTTTAATTGCTTTGAGATTATGCTTATAATTTACCTCAATATTTCGACGTTCCACCACTTTTTCCAAGGCTTCACAATAGCCCGGAACTGGGAACATTTTAGCCACCGCCGTACAATACATCACCCGACTTTTTTCCCGCACCCCATTATTGCGGAAAGTATCATCGGCTAAATACATAATTTTTTGGGGGGCTCCTCCACATTTAAT
>B570J29639_100074_pt1 | contig 12794 bp, 6 predicted proteins | sample LakMenEpi27Sep09_FD_29639 | JGI IMG/M metagenome (IMG submission 29639)
TTTATTTTTAGTTGTTTTGGGTTGAATGGGAGGGGTATAACCATGAATTAATCCTTCGGGTAATTCTTGTAAAAACATTGAGGGGATACAGGATTCTAAAGCTCCCCATAACCGCCGTTGACAAGCATGGGTTAAGAATAACTGTTCCTGGGCGCGAGTAATCCCAACATAACATAAACGTCGTTCCTCTTCAATAGATAAGGGGTCATTTAAACTGCGATAATTGGGGAAAAGTCCCTGTTCTAAACCGACTAAAAATACAATCGGAAATTCTAATCCTTTCGCTGCATGGAGGGTTAATAAGGAAACCGCTTGTTGTCCTTCTTTTAAGTTATCTAAATCGGAAGCTAAGGAGGCACTGGCTAAAAATCCGCCCAGGGTATTATCCTCATATTCCTCTTGAAATTGGGAGACGGCATTCGTCAATTCTTTAATATTTTCTAAGCGGTTTTCGGCTTCATCTGTTCCTTCATTTTTCAAGTCTTGAATATAACCTGCATCCTGTAAAATTCCTTCTAAAATTTGCATGGCGGAATGGTCTTCTAGGCGTTCTTGCCAAGTTTTAATAGTTTGGGCAAATTGATTTACGGATTTTGCTGAACGTCCGGCTATGGTATTAACAGAATCTTCATCACTAAGCACTTCCCAAAGGGGTATTCCTAACTGTTTAGACGCATTTAATAACCCATCAATAGTGGTTTTACCAATACCTCGACGGGGAACATTAATAATTCTAAGTAAACTAATACTATCGGCGGGGTTAGCAATTACTCGTAAATACGATATGGAATCCTTGATTTCTTTGCGGTCATAGAACCTTAATCCCCCGACAACGGTATAGAGAATATTATTTCTTAATAACACATCTTCTAGGGCGCGAGATTGGGCGTTGGTTCGATATAAAATGGCAAACGCCCCGTAATCTAATTCGGGATTTTGTTGACTAATTCCTTGAATTTGTGATAGAATAAATTTGGCTTCATCTACTTCATCATCTGCCCGATAACAATAAATTGGTAGCCCTTCTCCTCGGGTGGGACGGAGGATTTTGTCAATGCGTTCGGTATTTTGTTGAATTAGATGATTTGCTACTTGTAAAATATTTTCCCGGGAGCGATAATTTTCCTCCAGTTTAATCATAGTACGGGTATCGTCATCGGGGAGGCGATCGCCAAAATCCTGTTGAAATTCTAACAATATTTTATAGTCTGCCATCCGAAACGAATAAATAGATTGATCTACGTCTCCCACCACAAAAATAGAGCGATTTTGCCAATTTTTAATGGTTCTGGGGTTTTCCCCATTGGTAACTAATAACCGAATTAAATTATATTGAGTGCGGTTAGTATCTTGATATTCGTCTACTAAAATATGGCAGAATTTTTGATGCCAATAGGCTAATATTTGCTCATTTTGACTGAGTAAATCAACGGTGACTCTAATTAAATCATCAAAATCTAAGGCATTATTTGAAGCTAATTGAGATTGATAGGAACTATAAACTTCCGATACGACTCTACCATAATAATCAGGATTTTCCCTGGCATATTGTTGAGGCGAAAACCCTAGGTTTTTAGCATTACTAATAGAATATCTAATTTTTTTAGGTTCAAATTTCTTATCATCTAAATTCATATCTTTGAGAACAATATGCTTAACTAACTTTTGGGCATCATCTTCATCAAAGATGGAGAAATTCTTATCCCACTTTCTGCCACTTTCGTCTTGATATTTATTAATATCATATCTTAGAATCCGAGCGCATAAACTATGGAAGGTTCCCATCCAAAGATGTTTGCTAATACTGCGATAAACCTTTGATTTCAAGCGAGTTTGTTCATCGGCAGCTAAAGCTGATAAGGGTTTTCCAAATTCGAGTTCTGCCTGTTGTTGAGCAAAAATTAACTCAACCCGTTCTTTAATTTCCTTGGCAGCTTTATTAGTAAAAGTCACCGCCAAAATGTTCTCAGGATGAACCCGATGACTGCGAATTAAATTAGCGATGCGATAGGTTAAAGCCCGTGTTTTACCCGAACCTGCCCCCGCCACCACCAGCATCGAGCCACAAAAATGTTCCACCGCCTGACGTTGGCAGGTATTTAGATGGCTAAGGAAATCAATTGTTTGAGTCATGGCTACAGAAAACACGGGAATTGAATCAACTTCTATTTTATCCGTAGCCGGGGGTCGCGGACACACTGAACACCGAAACAAATAGGATATATCCTCAACAGAGTCGGAATAGATTAGGATTTTTGAATTCTGTTATAGGTCTGGTGAACCATATCCAGTAAGGTTAACAATTGCTGCCACTGGGCATCTCCAGTCCCATTAGCAGTTTGCTGTTCCGTGGTTAAACGGTCTTTTAGATGCTTAAATAAATCATTAACTGAGGCCTCCTCAGAGGAATTGTCTGTCTCGTACCGACCCTCCTCTGAATCATCATCTTCTCCAGAATCGGCTGAGTCTTCGTGAATATCCTGGGCTGTTTCTGCCAAGGTTAGGGCCCGTTGAGCAATATTTTCAGGGAGTTTAGGACGTTCTCCTAAAGCAACCCGAGACAATTCTAGTAATAGTTGACGCACCTGTTCAATCCATTGGCTTTTTTCAGATTGCCAACCTGTTTTGGCAACTTTTTGCTGAATATTCTGGGCTTTTTGGGCTAAAGGTAAGGCTTGAGTGGAAACACTATCAGGTAATTTAGGAGTATCTGCCAAAGAAGCGCGGGCGACTTCAATTAAGAAATCATGGACTTGCTTGACCCACTGAAGATCGGATAATTGTGAACTTACTCTAGGCATATTTTAAACTCTTGGATTTTTTACTAGACAGTCCGCCATTATTCTCCGCAGGTTGCACTTCGTCTAAGGTGGGGGATTTTGGGTAGATCAGTTCAAATAAATGTTTTCAGGGTTCGATTTTTTCAATCCCTGACATTAATCTAAAACCCAGTTTATCAAAAAACAACTGATTGAGCAGATCGTATTGTTAAGAAACAAAGGTTTTAGTCTACAATAATTTAGATATTCAGCGAACTACTGAGCTTTGAACCTTCAGTGATTTCAGGCGATTCCGCAATTTATAGCCCTAAACCCATCGAACCGATTCCCCCACCCCTTGCCACCCCTCAAGATGCGTTAACGGCTCTCTCAGAGGGGATTGCGCTCCTGATTGACTTGGCACAACGGGGAGAAATTGATCCTTGGGATGTGCAGGTCATTGACGTAATTGATCGTTATTTGAGTAAACTAACCCCCCCAGAGGAATCAAGCTCGATCAACAATTTTGCCGAGTTGTCCCAGTCGGGTCAGGCGTTTTTGTATGCCTCAATGTTAGTCTTGCTCAAGGCTGATAGTTTAATGGCGACGGAAATCCTTGACCCGAATGCTGGCCCCATGGAAGGGGAAGAATTCCTAGACCCTGAAGATGAGGGAAATGGGATTGAACGCCCCCAACAACTGGAAAAACAAATCCGGCGGCGGGCTGTTGCCAAAATTCCCCAAAAACGACAAGTGACGTTGCAAGAACTGATTGAACAGTTGCAACTGATGGCCGCTACCATTGCCGCCCAAAAAGCCCGTCCTCGTCCCCGCGCCAACAACGCTAAAAGCAGAGCCACTACCGCCAAGGCGATCGCTCAATTAGCCCATCAAGAAAATTTAGTTGAAATGGCGGCACAGGTCGAACAGCTTTTGAATTCAGGATCACAACAGAATCCAGAATGGTTTGATTTGGAGCAGTTATTAGGTCTATGGTTGGAGATCAAGCAACCGGAACAGGTTCCGCCCCCGGAAGAAACCCCGATTCAGCATGGCCCCAATCATGATCGGGTGGGGGTGTTTTGGGCATTATTATTATTATCGGCCCAATCTAAAGTGGAACTCGCTCAAGAGGAATTTTACCAAGACCTGAAGGTTCGTTCTTTAACAGAACCACCTACAAAGTCTTGAAATCGTGTAAGTTGAAGTTTTCTGGAATCCTACGGATTAAGCAACATGAACCTTGATAGGCTATTAATTGATGAATAGACTCAAAACTCAGATTGTAGAATAGAGCAGTTATGCTGTATCAGTGCTTGGTGCATACAAGGCATTTAGCGATTCTGATTAGTCAGTTGAATGTGAGTGGATAATTTTAAACATAGCTTAGGGTTGTGAGGAAGTGAATATGAAAGCCATGATTCTGGCGGCTGGAAAAGGAACTCGTATCCGTCCAATTACTTATACCATTCCTAAACCTTTAATTCCGATCCTGCAAAAACCGGTGATGGAATTTTTGGTGGAATTACTACGAACACACGGTTTTGATCAAATTATGGTCAATGTCAGTCATTTAGCAGATGAAATTGAAAACTATTTTCGTGATGGTCAAAAGTTTGGCGTTCATATTGCCTATTCTTTTGAAGGACGAATTGAAGACGGAAATTTAATTGGAGAAGCATTAGGTTCGGCGGGAGGGATGAAAAGAATTCAAGACTTTAATCCCTTTTTTGATGATACTTTTGTGGTTTTATGTGGCGATGCGTTAATCGATTTAGATTTAGCCACAGCCGTAAAATGGCATAAAGAAAAGGGAGCCATTGCCACCATTGTGATGAAATCTGTTCCTAAAGAGCAGGTTTCTAGTTATGGAGTTGTGGTAACTGACGAAACAGGTCGGATTAAAGATTTCCAAGAAAAACCCTCGGTGAATGAAGCCCTCAGTACAGATATTAATACGGGGATTTATATTTTTGAGCCAGAGATTTTTAAATATATTCCTTCCGGGTGTGAATATGATATTGGTAGTGAATTATTCCCCCATTTAGTTGAAATTGGAGCTCCTTTTTATGGGATTTCTATGGATTTTGAATGGGTGGATATTGGGAAAGTCCCTGACTATTGGCAAGCAATTCGCAGTGTGCTGTTAGGACATATTAAAAATGTTTCTATCCCTGGTCAACAGGTGCGCCCTGGCATATATACGGGGCTGAATGTAGCGGTGAATTGGGATAAAGTTAATATCCAAGGCCCTGTTTATATTGGCGGGATGACTCGAATTGAAGACGGAGCGACGATTATTGGCCCGACAATGATTGGCCCGAATTGCTGGGTTTGCAGCGATGCCTATGTGGACAATAGTGTGATTTTTGAATATTCCCGTTTGGGGCTGGGAGTGCGTTTAGTTGATAAATTGGTATTTGGGCGCTATTGTGTGGACAAGCTGGGAGCTTCTATTGATGTCCAAGCAGCAGCCCTGGATTGGTTGATTACGGATACCCGTCAAGTTTTTCATAACCAATCTTCTGAACGACAAGCGATCGTTGATTTATTAGGTAATACTTAATCTAAGCGGTGTCGGTGTTCGGTTTTCCGGCTCCGTTACCCGCCACCCTTCTCAATATTAATCCTCAACAAAAACTACTGATGTCTTCTTTGACTTGCGATCAATCTAAGTTTATTGTTGCCGAACCTGGTGCATCTTACTATCAGAATGATTCGGATAATTCTGCTTTAAATTCAGAATGGTTTATTGAAGTATTAGTTGATGTTCCTTATGGTTTTAATACGGAAGAACAAGAGGAACAAAAACTATTTACTTATCGCGTTCCTCAAGATTTAATTGTCAAACCTGGAGATATTGTTAGTGTTCCCTTTGGGAATCAACAATTAGGAGGAATTGTGATCCGGTTGATGGATCAAGTTCCTTCTGATTTACCGGAAAGTAGAGTTAAAGCTGTTGAAGATATTATTTGTAATGGTTTCTTCCCTTCAACCTATTGGCAACTATTACAGCAAGTTTCTAATTATTATCAAACTCCCTTAATTCAAGTTATTCGGACGGCGTTACCCCCAGGATTATTAGGAAAAAGTCAACGTCGTATCCGTTTAATTCCTGAAACACTCCCAAAGGATGCTCAATTATTTTTAAATCCGGCTGCTGCTTCTATCTTAAAAATCTTACAATCTTCAGTTACCGGAGATTTTACTTGGAAATATTTAAAACAAAATGTGATTAATCCCCAACGGGGTTTAAAAGATTTATTACAAAGAAAATGGATCGAAAGTTATTTAGAACCCCCCAGTCCTCCCCGTCCTAAATTAAAACAGGCGGTGACATTAGTTGATGATATTATCCCCTTAGATTTAACCTCTCGTCAACAGGAAGTTTTACTGCTTGTGATTAAAGTTCTCAAGCAACAAGGGGGAGAACTATGGTTTAATGATTTAATAAAAATTTGTAGTACCAGTTCTAGTCTGTTAAAAAATTTAGCTGAAAAAGGCTGTATTGTAATTACTGAAAGGGAAGTTTTAAGACAGGAACAAGGTATTTTTAAAACCTCCGATCAACCTAAAATATTAAATCAATATCAAACGGAATCTTTACAAGCAATTAACAGTTTATCCAGTTATGCTCAAATATTATTACATGGGGTTACGGGTTCGGGAAAAACAGAGGTTTATTTACAAGCGATCGCACCCATTCTAACTCAAGGAAAATCAGCCTTAATATTAGTTCCTGAAATTGGCTTAACTCCCCAATTAACTGACCGATTTCGCGCCCGTTTTGGCGAACAAGTCTTTGTCTATCATAGCGCTCTTTCCGAGGGAGAACGTTATGATACTTGGCGGAATATGACCCTCGGTTTACCCCAAATTATTATTGGAACTCGTTCAGCTATTTTCGCACCTTTACCGAAATTAGGATTAATTATTTTAGATGAAGAACATGATAGCAGTTTCAAACAAGATCAACCTTCTCCCTGTTATCATGCCCGAAAAGTTGCCCAATGGCGGGCGGAATTAGAAAATTGTCCCTTAATATTAGGATCAGCAACTCCCTCCTTAGAAAGTTGGCTAGAAATTAAACAAAAAACTCAACAAAATCGGTTTTATTTATCCCTTCCCGAACGTATTCAAGCGCGACCAATGCCGCCTATAAAAATAGTTGATATGCGTCAAGAATTGCGTCAAGGAAATCGCTCTATTTTTAGTTATGATTTACAAACCGCCCTACATCAATTAAAAGCCACAGGTCAACAGGGGATATTATTTATTCATCGTCGGGGACATAGTACCTTTGTTTCCTGTCGCAGTTGCGGTTATGTGATGGAATGTCCCCATTGTGATGTCTCCTTAGCCTATCATCATGAACATCAAAATGCCGCCCAACTTTTGAGATGTCATTATTGTAATTATAGTCAACTCTATCCCCAAGGTTGTCCCGATTGTGACTCACCTTATTTTAAACATTTTGGTAGTGGAACTCAACGGGTTACAGAAGAATTAAATCGGTTATTTCCTGAGTTAAAATGTATTCGCTTTGATAGTGATACTACCTCCCGAAAAAATGCCCATCGCACCCTATTAACTCAGTTTGCTAATGGAGAAGCGGATCTATTAGTGGGAACCCAAATGTTAACTAAAGGATTAGATTTAGAGTCTGTTAGTTTAGTCGGAATTGTATCAGCAGATGGGTTATTACATTTATCAGATTATCGCGCCAGTGAACGGGCTTTTCAAACCTTAGTTCAAGTCGCAGGACGGGCGGGGCGAGGGAATGATCCTGGGCGAGTAATTTTACAAACCTATACCCCCGAACATCCGGTGATTCAAGCGGTACAACGTCATGATTATGAGTCTTTTGTTGCTACGGAATTACAACAGCGACAGGAGTTAAATTATCCCCCCTATGGTCGTTTAATATTATTACGTTTAAGTAGTTTTAATCAGCAAGATGTTGAACAAACNGCNCAAAGATTAGCAGAATTTTTATTAGAAAATAATCCTAATTCTGACTTTGAATTATTGGGCCCGGCTCCGGCTCCGATTCTTAGGGTTGCTAATCGTTATCGGTGGCAAATTTTAATTAAAACTACTCAAGATTCTTCTATGATTTTACCTAAATTTTATGAGTTTAATTCTGGTTCTGTCTATATTAATATCGATATTGACCCTCTACATTTATAAAGGATTAAGACTGAGCCATCTAAATGGGTATATCCTGGAAGGAATTAGCTGGAACAGTTCAAGAAATATTTACTCTTTTTCACTCCAATCATGATATAATATAATAGGACAGAATTTAAGTCAATTATGTAAATTTAAAATTTTGTCAACTAATCCATGCCAAATTGTATTGAACAAATCCGTTAGAATGAGAATATAAATTATTAGAATTTATAATTTTAGAGACCTGAAATTAAACCTACTTTTTGAATTAAAATGCACAGAATTGCAGCCACACCCGGCGGATGGAACCCCGATACAGACGGAGTGATTTTTATTGAACAAACCCCCGCACCAATTATTTTTTTAACGGCGGCGGATACGGATATTCAAACCTTNGCCACGGTGGTATCCAAACTTCCGGCTGATTTTCCGGCGTTGCGGGTAACNAATTTATTACAATTACAACAACAATTAACCATTGATANCTANGCAGAAACTGTTTTAGAAAAAGCCCAAGTTATTATTTTAAGACTATTAGGAGGACGTTCCTATTGGTCGTATGGATTAGAAGTTTTACAAAACATTTTTACTAAAACTAAAACTCAATTAATTATCCTTCCGGGTGAAGATCGTCCCGACCCAGATTTAATCAGTCATTCCACAGTATCATTATCAATTGTTGATCAAGTTTGGCGATATTTAACTGAAGCGGGAGTCGATAATTTTGCTAATGCTCTGTTATTAATTAGCCATCATATTTTCAATAAAAATTATCCGATTATTCCGCCAGTTACGATTCCAAAAGTGGGTTATTATCAGTGGAATCAATCGGCAAAATCCGATGATTATAGTGCTGGGGTTGGGATTCTATTTTATCGCGCTCATTACTTATCTGGAAATTTAGATCCGATTGATTCTTTATGTCAAGCATTAGTTGAATATCAGTTAAAACCTATTCCTATTTTTGTTTCTTCTCTACGAGATCCCGACATACAAACGGAAGTTTTAAACTATTTTAATTCTAATATTCAATTATTAATTAATACCACCAGTTTTTCGATTTCTTCGACTTCAGAAGATAGTAGTCAACCCCCATTATTTTCCTTGGATATTCCAGTATTACAAGTAATTTTAAGTGGGGGAAGTTTAGAACAATGGGAAAATAATTTTATGGGACTTTCCCCCAGGGATATTGCGATGAATGTCGCGTTACCCGAAGTGGATGGACGAATTATTAGTCGGGTGATTTCTTTTAAAGCTATTGAAAATTGGCATCCTACCTTAGAAACCAATGTTGTTAGATATGTGGCGGTGCAAAATCGGATTAAATTTGTCGCCGAGTTAGCCAAAAATTGGATTAATTTACAACAGAAACCCCCATCAAAACGAAACATTGCGATTATTTTAGCTAACTATCCCTGTCGAGATGGACGTTTAGGTAATGGAGTGGGTTTGGATACGCCAGCCAGTTGTATTGAAATTCTAAAAGCCTTAGAAAAAGCGGGATATTTCCTAGAAAATTCTCCTGAAACCGGAGAAGAATTAATTGATCAATTAACATCAGGAATTACCAATGACCCGGAAGGTTGGGAGTTGCGATCTATTGATCAAAGTTTATCCTTTGCAGACTATCAAGACTATTTTTTAACCTTACCCCTTACCATTCAAACTGCTATTAATAACCGATGGAAAGATCATTTTCAAGAGNAACAAAAGACCGCTAAAGGCTTTGCTATTTCAGGGATTCAACGGGGAAATATTTTTATCGGGATACAACCTTCTCGGGGCTATGATCTTGATCCTAACTTAAATTATCATGCCCCGGATTTAGAACCTACACCGGATTATTTGGCATTTTATTATTGGTTGCGATCGCAATTTCAAGCCGATGCAATTATTCATTTAGGAAAACATGGGAATTTGGAATGGTTGCCGGGTAAAAGTGTAGGATTATCAGAAAACTGTTATCCTGAAATAGCTTTAGGTGCATTGCCGAATTTTTATCCATTTATTGTTAATGATCCAGGGGAGGGAACCCAAGCTAAACGTCGTTCTCAAGCGGTAATTTTAGACCATTTAACCCCTCCTTTAACCCGTGCGGAATTATATGGATCATTACAACAGTTAGAAGGGTTAATGGATGAATATTATCAAGCCCAAAGTTTAGATCCCTCGCGGTTATTGTTAATTTCAGAAAGAATTATTCAGTTAATTCAACAGGAAAATTTAGAGGAAGAATTGGGTTTACCCAAACTCAATAAACAGGCAGTTTTAAAGGATCAAGATTCCATCTTTAGTGAATTAGATCGCTATTTATGTGAGTTAAAAGAAGCACAAATTCGGGATGGATTACATATTTTTGGNCAATGCCCCCAAGGTGAACAATTAAGGGATTTAATTATTTCTATAGCCCGTCATCCTGACAATAAACGATTGGGTTTAACTCGCGCGATCGCCCAATATTGGCAGTTAGAATTTGATCCTTTAACATCAGATTATGGGGAAATTATTAATCAAACTATTAATCATCAATTCTGTCGAACTGTTGGGGATGGGGTGGCAGTTATTGAAGAATATGCGATTAATTTAATTGAAGAATTACCCCCCCTAACCCCCCCTTGCCAAGTGGGGGAACAAGAGTTTTTAATAACAATTCCAGTTTCCCCCATTACCAAGGGGGGGTTAGGGGGGGTCAAATCTACAGAATTAATCCAAAGGGAATTAAACTGGATTCAGAATAAATTATTACCCAATTTATTGAGAACTTCCGAAGAAATTACCAATCTATTAAAAGGTTTAGACGGTCGATTTATCAAGAGTGGTGCATCGGGGGCACCAACAAGAGGAAAACCCGATGTTTTACCCACCGGACGTAATTTTTATTCCGTTGATATTCGGGCTATTCCTACAGAAACTGCTTGGAGAGTTGGGGAATTAGCCGCATCAGTATTAATTGAACGTTATACCCAAGAAAATGGCGAATATCCCCGCACATTAGGATTATCAGTTTGGGGAACTTCAACAATGCGAACTGGGGGAGATGATATCGCGGAAGCCTTAGCATTATTAGGCGTAAAACCTGTTTGGGATTATCCTTCGCGGCGAGTAGTTGATTTTGAAATATTACCAGTTTCTATTTTAGGTCGTCCCCGGGTGGATGTCACACTAAGGATTTCAGGGTTTTTTAGAGATGCTTTTCCCAATTTAATTGATCTATTTGATCAGGCGGTAATTGCTGTTTCTAATTTAGATGAAACTGAAGATCAAAATCCTTTAGCCGCCAAAGTTCAACAGGAAACCAAATTTTGGATACAAGAAGGGTTAACAATTGAACAGGCAAATTTGCGATCGCGCTTGAGAATTTTTGGGTCTAAACCCGGAGCTTATGGGGCAGGTTTACAAGGATTAATTGAATCCCAAAACTGGCAAACAGATCAAGATTTAGCAACAGCCTATATTAACTGGAGTAGTTACGCTTATACCAGCACAAATTCTGGCTATCAACAGGGAATTTCTGCGTCANAAGCCTTTCAAAATCGGTTAGAAAATATGCAAATTGTTCTGCAAAACCAAGATAACCGAGAACATGATTTATTAGATTCCGATGACTATTATCAATTTCAAGGAGGAATGACCGTTGCGGTTAGAACCTTGACGGGAGANAATCCTNAGATTTATTTCGGAGATAATGCTATTCCTGAAAACCCAAAAGTTAAACTTTTAAAAGAAGAAATTTCTCAGGTATATCGTTCCCGGGTTATTAACCCTAAATGGATNGCTGGAGTCATGCGACATGGCTATAAAGGGGCTTTTGAGCTATCAGCAACGGTTGATTTTTTATTCGCCTATGATGTGACAGCAAATTGTGTTGAAGATTTCATGTATGAAGGGGTGGCAAATGCTTATATTTTTGATCAGAAAGTACAACAATTTATTCAAGAAAAAAATCCTTGGGCGTTACGCGATATGGCAGAAAGATTATTAGAAGCCCATCAACGCCAATTCTGGCAAACAGCGAGTCAAAATATGATTGAACAGTTGAGGGTAATTGTTCATGAAGCCGAGGGAATAATTGAAGGGAAGACTTAGGAATGAAAAATCAATAAATGGATTAAACAGAACCAAAAGGGAAACCTCTATATATACTGTCTATGAAGTAGATAACTCGCTCGGTGTCCCAAACGAAACCTCGCTGAAAAGATGGTATTCTAACCATTCCTCTTTCCAAATCGCTAATTAAGTCTTTAATAAAGTAGTAAGTTTCAGCCATAGAGAGGAGAGTTAGTTTGAATCTAGCTTGTGAGTCTCTAAATACCAGGCAATAGAAAAACACTTGGATAAATAACCTAGATGTTTTTCATTTACACAGAAGACTTTAACTTAAAATACTACCATATTAAAGGTGGCGATTAGTTTTTGATTGCGAGCGATCGCATAACACCAATGCTCTTAACTCTGACACTAATAACTGAGCAAGGGCGGGGTTCTCCCGCCCCTACAGATTAAACAACATGGCTTAATGGCAAACGCTGTTCCTGTAATAAATCTCGATAGAGATGTTCCAACTGGGTAATATTTTGACTCAGGGTATAGCGTTCTAAAACCCGTTGACGGGCTTTCTGACCCACCAGGGGGATCATTTCAGGATGATCTCGCAATAGCGGTAACAGAGTTCGTAGTTGGGAAGTTACGCCCTCGGTCTTCATAATAATTCCCGCGCCGCCTTCCATCACTTCCCCATCCGCCCCCGCATCCGTCGCCACGCAAGCCGTACCGCAGGACATCGCCTCTAATAATGAGATTGATAACCCCTCCACCATCGACGGTAAAACAAAAACATCCGCCCCTCGCAAAATTTCAATC
>B570J29639_100082_pt1 | contig 12368 bp, 8 predicted proteins | sample LakMenEpi27Sep09_FD_29639 | JGI IMG/M metagenome (IMG submission 29639)
ACCCATTACCCATTACCCAAAACCCATTACCCATTACCCAAAACCCATTACCCATTCCCTTCTATGACCAATACTAAACGGATCTTTATTTGTGGTTCGGCCCTCCAGGGTCAACCGGATCATAAAAACTTAGGGGAAGCAAAATTGATTAAATCGGCTAAAACCCTACCCATATATCGCTTACACGCGGCGGGCAATGGTTGGCATCCGGCGATTTATGAAATTGGAGAAGACGGAATTTCTATCCCCGGAGAAGTGTATGAAATCTCGCACACCCAGTATGAGCATTTACTGGTTAACGAACCTCCGAATATGTATCCAGGGGANATCAAGTTAGAAGATGGGGAAGTNTTAACTGCGATNCTNTATCCNAGGGAATTAATCGAACACTATCAATGGCCAGATATTTCTGCTTTCGGGGGTTGGGCTGCTTATAAAAAATNAAATCCAATTTAATGCGGTAAGGGGTCGCCCGCTATAGTAGTAGTTTACCGGATTAGTCTTTGTGCTAAAATCAAAAAATCTAGTTTATTCTTCCCATAAAAGAGCGATNGCAAATCTAACTAATTCCCCCATCAACGAAATTCTTTCCGTTGGACTGGTGACCTGTTCCCAACGGAATAAACTCTCTTTAAATAGGGGTTCTTGTTGGGCGCGTTGCACAATACCTTGAATAATCACTTGATGTTGTAAATCCTCAAGTTCCACACCATTTTTAGCCAGGAAATCTAATAATCTTTGGACACTAACCACAAATTTTTCCGGTTCCTGCGATCGCAAAATCCCTTGAATTTGACGAGAAATTTCTTGATATAAAGTTTGATGATTATTCCCTTCAATTATAGCAGGAGAGATCACCGCTTCAGGAATTCCATCCAAATCTACGGCCGCGTTAAAAATAGGAACCTCCAAATTTAATAACCCTAAAATGTCCGATCGCTTCTTTACAAGTTTCTGCTTCATGGCCGGATAGGACTTTAAAATCTGTTGACTCAGAAGTTTAGCATTGACTAAATAATTTGCCCTAACATAAAGTAAAAAACTATCCGGTTGAGTTTCAAATCCTTGAATGCTCAACTCAAGTTCATGACTCTCCTGTTCTACTTTAACTAAAGTATAAACCAAGGCTTCCCAATTCGGATATTCCGTAAATTNCACCGGAATTAACTGGCTATCTTCTGGGGAATCTTGAGCCAATTCTCCAGGTAAAAAATTTCGGTCACTGGGATAACGATTTTTGGGTTTTTTATTCGTATAATCAAAATCAGTATAAACATATTCACACTCTACTTTATTCATTTCAACTTCTGATTTTTGCCAATTATAAATACAACATCCCGTTAATTTAGATCCCTCTAAATTTGTTCTAATTAAACGACTTTCGATTAATAAAGTATCTCGTAAATCCGCCTCGCTTAAAATTGTATCTCCCAGATAAGCACCGCTTAAATCCGCCCTGCGAAGGTTTGCCCCCCTTAAATTCGCTTCGGTTAAATTTGACCAAAGTAGATAAACTTCCTCTAAATTTGCCCGTAATAAATAAGCCTTTTTAAAACTGGTTTTTAATAAATAAGCTCCGGTTAAATTTCCTCGACTCAAATCCGCCCCATCAAGAACCGCATCGGTTAAATCTGCTCCCGTTAATACTACTCGGTGCATATCCGCCCCCGTTAAATTCGTAGACCTTAAGGTGGCACCATTTAAGTCTGCTTCCGTTAAGTTGGCTTCAATCAGAATGGCATCTTTTAAATTAGCCCCCGCTAACTGAGATTCTCGTAAATTTGTCCGAGTTAAATTCGCTGCCACCAAACTTGCCCGAGTTAAATTTGCCTCCATTAATTCTGCACCGATTAATACAGCATTATTTAATTTTGCCTGTTCTAAATTAATCTGATCCAATTTCGCGCCCGTTAAATCCGCATTACTTAAATCCGCTTCAATTAAAACTGCCCAATTCAAATCCGCCTGTTGTAAAGTAGCAAATCGTAAGTCCGCCTTTGTCAGATTTGCACCACTTAAATTGCTTTGATTTAGATTACTTTGGGTTAATACCGTACTGTGTAAATCAGCCCGACGAAAACACACTCCCACTAATTGAGTTTTGCTTAATACCGCCCAACTGAGGTTAACGCCTGTGAGGTTCGCGCCTGTGAGGTTAATCTCCTGCAAATTGACACCGCTTAGGTTCACCTCACTTAAATCAATATAGGTAAAATTGCGCTCTCCCGCTTGATACCGATCTAAAAATTCTTGTCTGTTCATGGGACAGCTTGGAACAAGGCTGAAAAGGGTTCATCAACAGTCTATCTTGTTTTTCTGGCCGTGATCAGGGGGATTGGCTTCCCATCCTGACCCAAAATTGTCATCACCCTAAAATTTTTCATTTACCCCTAGACAGACTCTAAATGATCTGTTAGTATATTTAATTGTCACGCTTGGAGAGGTGGCTGAGCGGTCGAAAGCGACAGATTGCTAATCTGTTGTACGGCAGGTAACTCCGTACCGAGGGTTCGAATCCCTCCCTCTCCGTTGTTTAGTATTGAGAAACCCGGTTTCTTTACCGAGGATAAAGCCAATCTTGGATTTCTTGGGTTAACCAGGCGCATTCCTCGGCCACAAATACTTCGCCAATTCTATAGGTTTGGGAAGTAGTGCGAATTACCACCTCATATTTAGATTCTTTTTTTTCCATAAAAACACCGATAATATTACCTATAAAACCCGACTGTAAAGGATATTGAATTCCCCTAGATTTTCGGATAATTCTAAATTCATGGTGATCAAATTCAACCCAGGTTTTTTCATCAATTAAAAATAATATCCAAAGGAAGCCAGAAGCAAATAGGAGTGAAAACAAAAACCAAAATAACATGGGATTGTTAAAAAATATTGGNATAAAAACCGATAATAAGAAACCTAAACCAAAATAAATCATCAAAAAATGCAAACACCCCATTTCCATTTTAAATAGTTTTCCTAACCCTTTGGGCGGGAGATAAATATTTAAACGCTGTGAAGTTTTATCTAGGGAAATTCTACTGTAAAATGGTTGCTTCAGTTTTTGAATTAAAGCGCTTTGGGGGGTAGTATCAGGATTGATTCGAGGACGAATTTTTCCGGCTTTTAACAATTCTAAAGCTTCCCGGGCAGTTGGCAATCGGTTTTCTAAGGAAATTTCTGTTATTTGTTCAATCCATAAAACAAAATTCCGATTTAAACTAACCAGATCTGCAAATTGAATTCGAGAATTCTGTTGAGGTAAATCCGCCGGAGAAGTATTAGTTAATAAATGAATTAATGTGGCTCCTAACGCATATAAATCCGAGGCAGCGACCGCCCGTCCCCAAAATTGTTCTAAGGGTGCATAACCACTGGTTCCGACAACGGTAAAAGTCACTCCTGTCACCGATGCTTGCGCTTGTACGGCTCCAAAATCTACTAAATAAATCTGTTCGGAACNGTCTAAAATTAAATTACTCGGTTTAATATCTCGATGCAAAACCGGAGGACTAAGTTCGTGCAAATAAATCAATATTTTTAAGATATCTTTGGCTATTTTTTTAACTTTGGCTTCAGTAAAACGGTGCCCTTTTTCTAATAGGTCTTGGAGGGATGAACCGGGAATATAATCTTGCACTAATCCAAACCAAGGTAAGCCCCCACCTAGATTTTGATCTATAGAAAAATAATTTCGATAACGGGGAATACGCGGGTGATTTAAGGCTTGTAAAACCTGGGCTTCTCGTTCAAAAAGTTTTAATTCTTCCCAAGCCATTTGGGGGCTAAACGCTAATAACTTTATAATAACTTCTTCTTGAGTTTCTTGATCCATTGCTAACCAAGTTTGGCGTCCGGCGGCGGTACGTCCATATTGATGCTGGAGTTGATAGCGGTCTTGGAGGATTTGTTGTTGATTAAACATATTTAATCTTATGCGTAATTCCTGTTTTACACTGATAACTGATTACTGATAAATGACTAATATGATGAAACAGGTTCCTTCAACGTAAGCGGGCTAAATTATTTGAAGTTTTCNTGGGAAATATTTGGCTTAAAAATCAATAACTTCTGGTAAAAACTCAGGGTCAATAACTTGGATAATAGGATAAGGACAATCTACTGGAAATCTATCCAATGGCAATCCTGTTTCATTACTAGCAGCTTTCTTCCCCCGCCGATAACACTCCGCTAAAACTTCATTTGGAAGCGACTTCAAACTAGGACTTTCTTCGAGTAAATCAGCAATCCGATTTCGTTGTTCATCAATCGTATTTTGCCAAGAACCGCTACGCAAATTAGCTTGATATTGCCATTTGAGTAAATGGTGTAATAATACCTCCAAACGACTTTTCAATTCCCGGCGATCTGATTTTCCCAAACTTTCAATTTCCTCAATGACAGCCTCCCAATCCACTTCTCCAAATTGTCTCCCACGAATAAGTTGTACAGTCCGTTCTGTCCAGGCTAAAAAGTCTATTTCATATAACTTAGATAGGATTTTCGGAGTAGTGGTCATGATTTTTTCCTAATAAAAGGTTCCATTTCTAGTTAAAATATGTGGGATTTTAATACAGCAAAATCACCCTTGCTGTAGCTTCCCATAACACTGCTCAAAGATGAAACAGGTTCCTTCAATTGTAGTCCAATTTCTTCTCACCCTTACAATCGCTGGTTTAGGATGGTATGCTCTGGCCGCATCGGTACGCATACAAGCCGCAACTCCCCAAAAAGCGACTTCCCCCTCCTCCATCCCTCAACCTCAACCTCCTCAACCTCAACCTCAACCCACCATCGACCCCCAACCGGAAGCCCTACGCAATAAACATCGAATTGTGGTAGTTGGAGATAGTATTACCCAAAGTGGAGGACAATATGGCGGTTATGTCTGGCTATTACAACGCTATTTGAATTTACTATATCCTGATAAACCNGTTGAAATCATCAGTTCAGGTGTTTCTGGNAATACTTCAACCCAACTGAATGAAAGATTTAAACAAGATGTTTTAGACAAAAAACCCGATTTAATTACAATTAATATTGGGGTGAATGATGTTTTACAAAGTTTTCAAACTCCGACGACCGCAAGACCAAATATTCCCACAACCCAAGAATATCAGCAAAATTTAACCGCTATGGTACAGGCGGCAACCTCAAAAGCCATTCCAGTTTTATTATTATCACCTACTATTATTCATGAAGATCTCAGTAGTCGAGAAAATCAACGGATTGCGGAATATATCGCGGTAATGCGGGACGTTGCTATGCAATATCGCTGTCAATTTATTGACTTAAATATTCCCTTTCGTCATGTAATTATCACCTATCAACGCTATGGGGGACAGGGACAAAATCTATTAACTCGGGATGGGATTCACCCGAATATTGCCGGACATCAAATTATTGCCTATAATATTCTCAAAAGTTGGGGTGTGCCTGAACCCAAAATCCAAAGTTTAAAAGTCAGTAATTAATTTAATCTTCCATAGCAATTATTATCGGTGTTGATAACCAGGGTTAGGGTATAGCGCTACGCGCAAGGGAACAGGGAACAGGGAACAGGGAACAGGGAACAGGGAACAGACGGAACAGTAAGAAGTGAAAGGGTTTCAGGATTTAGAAATGTCCTAACTGTAATGCGTAGTGCTATATCATCCCCAGCATCAGTAATTCCCCCTTTTTGGGAATAGTTTAGAATTGTTAATTTTAATTTGGGACTATCCAATAATGCTGATTTACGCGATAATCAATAACGTCTGAAATTTTCACACCCATTAAGAGGTTAAACTACAAACATCAGAATCCAGTTATTGCGATTATCGTTTATTTTTGTCAGACCCTAAAGTTATAACATCTATTACTGAATATGAAATTACAAGACATTTTAGGAACCGAACAACGTTATGATGTGAAGGTGATCACATCGGATCAGGACTTAGCCCGTCAAATTCAGGTAATTTTAATTAATTTAACCTTGCTTGACCCCCCATCAGATGGCAGCTTTGGACAGAAATCCACCGCAGCTCTGCATCGGTTTCAAACCTTAATGGAATGTGAGGAACCCGGATTTTTAGGGGCGAGAACTGCCAAAAAATTAATAGAAACCAAACGGGAACAACTTCCTACCGATGTTCCGGTTCTTAAAATTACCCAAGAAACAATTTTAAAACTCAGACCCGTGACATCTTCCCAATTAAGTGAAGCTGAGAAAAAAGGCATAAAAGCAGGTCAAGAATTCAAACTTCTAGCCTATGAACCCCTACGCGGTCATATTAGAGTCGCTTTTCGGGGAAATGAATTTGGGGAACAATCAATTTGGTATATATTTGATCAACACGCTGAAATTTATCAAGGGAAAGATTTAGTTTATCCGAAACCCCGTCCTAAAAGTATCAAACTCGCTAATTTTCCCTATAAATCTCAACTGGATAACCTTTATAATCCCACCGGGTCTTGTAATGTGACTTCCATCGCCATGTGTTTGCAATATTTAGGTATTCCTCGGCGTAGCAGTAGCGGTCAATTTGAAGACGAGCTCTATGAATATGCCATCAAAAAAGGCTATAGCCGCTGGAGTCCCTACGACTTAGCCAAAATTGCCCGAGATTATGGGGCTAAAGATTACTTTTCCGAACGAACAACTATAGAGGAATTACAAGACTGGTTAGCTGATGGTAAACCGGCGGTACTTCATGGTTATTTTACTGCCTTTGGTCATGTTATGCCCGTGGTGGGTTATGACGAAAAAGGCTTACTGGTACATGACCCCTATGGAGAATGGTTTCCTTCGGGATATCGCACGGATTTGAGTGGTGCTTATTTACCCTATTCCTACAATTTAATCCGTCGAGTTTGTATGCCCGATGGGAATTTTTGGGTACATTTTATTTCGACTTAATTTCTTGTTTCTGGGGCTATCCTCAAAGTCCCCCTTGAGATGGGGGATTGAGGGGAAGCTGACGAATCCTTAAACAGATAGTTTAGGCATAGCACCCCTAGGTTTGATTAGCTATCTTTAATATAAAGTAGGGAACACCGAATTAGAAACAACTTATGCTGTTTCTAATTCGGGAATTAATGGCTTTTAAACAGGAAAATTAGTGCGATCGCGACCAAGGGAAGTTAAGGGTTTTGTTGGGCGAGTTTCTATTANCGGAACTTCGGCTTGATCATAAATGTGCCATTGTTCAATTTTATGATTGCGGAAAATCGGCGCCGCCCGTTGAACTTCATCTTTTGTACCACTGATCACCACAACGGAGTCACCCCGATTTAGGCGATCATTATAGATTTTGGTCTGTTCGGTGGGAATACCGTCTCCCATACCATCAAAGCGATCGATCATTTCAATATCCGCAAACTCTTGTCGTTTCGGCTGATGAGAGACTAAACGAATCTGAGTTAAGGGGAAACCTGTACTTCTTAAATCCGTAATCGCCTGTTCGGTATCCTGTGGATTGGAGAACACACCCATCGCCCGTTTATTGCCGTTGGTATGTAGGGAATGGTCTGAATTAGGGAAAGTAATATCTCGGTTGAGGTGTTCCGGGGACATGGAGGCAAGACCGGGGGCATCATAAACCCTGTATTCGCGAATATTATGGGTTTGTAAAATTTGGTGGGCGCGGGCAAGATCCGCCTCGTTGCCATCGACAATCACCAAATATTCACCGCGACCGATGCAGTCGTTATAGATTTTGGCATCTGCTTCAGGAATTCCCAGGCCAATTAATCCCCCTAATAAACCTCCGGTGGCAACCCCAATCGCTGTCCCGGCTAAGGTAGTTGCGATCGCTGTAGCAGCGGCTCCCGCTAACATAATCGGGCCAATTCCAGGGATGGCGACACTGCCTAAACCGACTAATAACCCGGTTAGTCCACCTAAAACCCCCCCAGTGGTCACACCTAAAGCAGCCCCTTCTTCGGCTTTATTATCAACTCGGTTGGCAACGTGATTCTCGGAAACGGAATCACTGATATCGGCTCCAGCAATGTTGTCCTCATGAATTGCATCTTTTGTCATCACAGAAATCTGATTCATCGGAAAACCAGAGTCTCTCAAGGCATAAAGAGCTTCTTCGGCCGTACTCCGGTTCGGAAATACACCTACGGCACGCCGATTTTTAGTCGCCACAGAATTAGACTGACTGATGACCATAATATTGTTCCTTGAAAATATCTTATTTGTTTGTGTTTGTAGCTTCAACAAGATCGACTCAAATTATTAAGTTTTAGTGCTAAAAACAAGACGACAAATTCTGTCGTAAGGATCAACACTACAATTTTTTTTAAGTGACCCTATCTCCTCAAAACGGTCTGAGGTTTACAGGCATTTAATTATGAATTTCAACTTCCATAATCACTACGTTAACGAGATCAGAGATATTTGCCCTCTGTCTTTAGAGACAAGTTTTTATCAGTGATCAGTAAACAGTTATCAGTCATCAGTTTAAGAAGTTATCAGTAGTCAGTCATCAGTGCAAGAGTTAGCTGTTAATAGAATGACTATCTACTATTCATTTCTTAACTGATAACTGATCATTGATGACTGATTATTAAGTTATGTCTAAAGAATGGTGATTTTCCTGATAGTTTGTTTTATAATAAGTAAGTGTGTATTTACTCTATTCAAACAAAACACCGAAAATCTTAGGTAATTTAATAAAATGCAACACAATAAACTCCCCAACGATCCCCTGTGGTTTAAAGATGCCATTATTTATGAAGTTCCAGTTCGCGCCTTTGCTGATAGTAATGGGGATGGCATTGGAGACTTTATTGGGTTAACGGAAAAATTAGATTATTTACAGGATTTAGGAGTAACGGCTCTCTGGATTCTTCCCTTTTTTCCCTCCCCCTTGCGAGATGATGGTTATGATATTGCTGACTATATTAATGTTAATGGAATTTACGGGAATTTAGAGGATTTTAAAGCCTTTTTAAATGCCGCCCACGACCGCGGAATTCGGGTGATTGTCGAATTAGTAATTAATCATACTTCCGATCAACATCCTTGGTTTCAACGGGCAAGATTAGCCCCCAAAGGTAGTAAAGAACGGGATTTCTATGTCTGGAGTGAAACCCCAGAAAAATATCCAGAAGTCAGAATTATTTTCCAAGATTTTGAAACCTCAAATTGGGCTTGGGATAGTGTGGCAAAATCCTATTATTGGCATCGGTTTTATTCCCATCAACCGGACTTGAATTATGAGAACCCAGAAGTCATTACTGCAATTTTAGAAGTCTTAGATTTCTGGATGGAAATGGGAGTCGATGGAATGCGACTGGATGCCATTCCCTATATTTTTGAACGGGAGGGAACCAGCTGTGAAAACTTACCCGAAACCCATAAACTATTAAAACAATTACGCAGTTATTTAGATACTAACTATGCTAACCGAATTTTCCTTGCCGAAGCCAACCAATGGCCGGAGGATGCGGCGGCTTATTATGGCGATGGGAATGAATGTCACTTGAATTTTCACTTCCCCTTAATGCCTCGATTATTTATGGCTTTACGGATGGAAGATAGCTTTCCAATTATTGATATTTTAAACCAAACTCCCGCAATTCCTGATAATTGTCAATGGGCATTATTTTTAAGGAATCATGATGAATTAACCTTAGAAATGGTAACAGATGAAGATCGGGATTATATGTATAAAGTTTATGCTCAAGATCCCCAAGCTAGAATTAATTTAGGCATTCGTCGTCGCCTTGCGCCTCTATTGGGAAATGATCGCCGTCAGATTGAATTAATGAATAGTTTATTACTCTCCTTACCCGGAACTCCCGTACTCTATTATGGGGATGAAATTGGCATGGGAGATAATATTTATATTGGCGATCGCAACGGCGTCAGAACCCCGATGCAATGGACTCCAGATCGCAATGCTGGGTTTAGTCGAGCGAATCCGCAAAAACTCTATTTACCCTTAATTTTTGATTCTGAATATGATTATAAAGCCGTTAACGTAGAATCCCAAAGTAGTAATCCTAATTCCTTTTTATCTTGGATGAAACGGATTATTGCCATGCGAAAACGGTTTCAAGCCTTTGGACGGGGAACCTTTGAAATCTTACATTCAGAAAACCGTAAAGTTCTGGTTTTCACCCGCACCTATCAGGGAGAACATCTGTTAATTGTAGCTAATTTATCTCGATTTGTACAATCGGTGAATTTAGATTTATCTGCCTTTAAAGGCATGGTTCCCGTGGAAATTTTTGGCCGGACAGAATTTCCTAAAATTAGTGATTCTTCCTATTTTATTAGTTTATCTCCCCATGGGTTTTACTGGTTTATGCTCCAGTTTGATCCGAAAGTGGCTTTATTGCCTCGACCTCAAGCCCAATTAACCAATTTTATTGTTCAAAATAATTGGCAAGAAATCCTTACCCAACCCAACTTAAAAACCCGTTTAGAATCTATTTTACCCGCCTATATCTATCGCTGTCGTTGGTTTCTTTCTAAATCTCGTATTCTCCAATCTGTAAAGATTACAGAATTCATTCCTATTCCCTATCAAGATAGTCAAGCGGTGATTATTTTATTGCAAGTGGAATATACAGAAGGATTCCCAGAAACCTATCTAATTCCTTTAGCTTATGCGGAGGAGAAATTAGCAGAAACCCTGAAAATAGAAACACCACAATTGATTTTAGCAACGGTACAACAGAATACAGAAACCGGAATTTTATTAGAAGTGGGGCAGAATCTTGACTTTTTAAGTTTACCCTTAAAAATGATTATTAATTCTGATCGTTATGCGGGTCGATTTGGTAATTTAATTGCCACCACAACCGATGCCATAAAACAACAGAATTTAGAGCAAAAATTAGACCCCCATTTATTAAAAGAGGAGTATGATAATTCCTTTGTAGTTTATGGCGATCGCTTCCTGTTTAAACTATTCCGTCGAGTAGAAGAAGGCATCCATCCCGAGTTAGAAGTTCGTAAATTTTTAGAACAAAAACAACAGTTAGGATATACAACGCCATTACTGGGTGGATTAGAATATCGTCGTCACCGAGGAGAATCCCTCACATTAGGGTTTCTTCAGGGGTATATTCCCGATGCGATTCATGCTTGGAATTATACCTTAGATAGTTTACGAGATTACTTTGATCGGGTAGTCTTACAACCGAGTCAAGATTTAGAAATTTTGTCTTCACCCCGTTCTTTCTTTGACCTCTATCAACAACCGATTCCCGAAGAAGTTTTACTCTTGATTGGTTCCTATTTAACCAGTGCAGAACTTCTGGGAAAACGCACCGCAGAATTTCATATTGTTCTAGCGAGTAATCCCCGTAATTCTGACTTTGCCCCGGAACCATTTTCTACCTTTTATCAACGTTCAATTTATCAATATTCTCGTAATTTAACCGGACAAGTTTTGCTAAAATTCAGGAAACAACTGGAAACTTTAACCCCGGAACTTNAACCCCTAGCCCAACATATTTTGAATAATCAAAACTATATTTTGGGTCGGTTTCAAAGCCTATTAAATTTGAAAATTACCGCCCTGAGAACCNGATGTCATGGTAACTATTCTTTGTACGATGTCTTGTATACAGGAAAGGATTTTATTATCATTGATTTTGAGGGAGAATCCTATCGGTCACTCAGTGAAAGACGGATGAAACGTTCCCCCCTGCGAGACGTCGCGGGAATGTTACAGTCTTTTGATTTTGCTACTCGTTTCGCCCTGCGGGAAGAAGTAAAAAATGGTATGATTCGCCCAGAGAATTTAGCCCTGATGGAACAGTGGGGTCAATTATGGTCAAGTTGGGTGAGTGCTGCTTTCCTCAATAGTTATTTAGAAACAGCATCCCAAGATCGTTTTTTACCCCAAGGAAAACAGGAACTTAATGTCTTATTAGATTGTTATTTGTTAGAAAGAACCATTCAGGAATTAGGCTACCATTTAGATTATCGCCCGGAATTATTAGATATTTCTCTCAAGCGATTAGTCTCTAGTCTTCACTAACATATTTAGGACTTACGCAGGGCCTAAGAAACCGGGTTTCTACTTAGAAACTGTTGGTGAAAACTAGATATGGTTTAATCACTTAGGAGATAAAACAATGGAACCGGAATACGATCTGTCAAAAATGAAAAAAAGACCTAATCCTTTTGCCAAACAGTTAAAAAAACAGGTCACTATTTCTCTCGGAATTGATGTGATTGAATATTTTGAAACAATGGCTCAGGAAAAAGGTATATCTTCCCAGGAACTAATTAATCTTTATTTGCAAGATTGTGTTGTTTCTCTGACGGGGCGACAAACAAGGCTGAAAACAAGACAGTATAAAGAATGTAACGATTTATGGTAAAAAAAAGATAGGTCAGATATTGTCAATAAGACCCATCT
>B570J29639_100092_pt1 | contig 11586 bp, 8 predicted proteins | sample LakMenEpi27Sep09_FD_29639 | JGI IMG/M metagenome (IMG submission 29639)
TGGGCGGTAAACTTCACCGCATTACTGAGTAAATTCACTAAAACTTGGCGGAGTCGGGTCACATCGCCCAAAATAATTTGAGGGGTAGAAGGTTCAATTAAATAGGCAATTTCCAGACCTTTTTCTGCGGCTTTTCCTGAAAGTAAATCTAGGGATTCTTCTAAACAATCTCGCAGTTTAAACGGATTAGTTTCTAAGTCTAATTTACCTGATTCAATCTTAGAAAAGTCTAAAATATCATTAATAATCGTTAATAAAGCATCGCCACTGGTGCGAATGGTTTCGACAAAATCNAATTGTTCCGGGGTTAAATTCATATCCAATAGTAACCCCGTCATCCCAATTACTGCATTCATCGGAGTACGGATTTCGTGACTCATAGTGGCAAGAAATTCACTTTTCGCCCGACTCGCCACTTCTGCGGCTAATCTAGCTTCTTCTAAATCTTTATTTTGTTCAGCTAATTGTTGACGATTTTTAACCTCTGCTTCTAATAGTTTAGCCTGGGCTAAGGTTAAACCAACTTGATTGGCAACATCTTCTAAAAATTCAATTTCTTCGGGTATCCATTGCCGCATTTTATCGCATTGATGCAGCATCATAATACCGTTAGCATCTCCTTGATAGGAAGTCCGAACCGCTAACATTGATTTTAACCCCATGCGCCGACATATCGGGGTAGAGGATTCTAATAAAGGTTCGGTAAAAACATCCACCGAAGCGATCGCTTGATCTTCAGCTAAGAGTTTTTCAATATAGGGATTATAACTTACAGAAATTTCAAAATTCAAGGTAGAATCATAACCGGATTCCAGATATTCTGCCACACAAGATAAATGGGCATAAGGGTCAGATCGATAGGTATAAATTGAACAACGATTTACCCCAAAAATTCTACCAATTTGCGTAGCAGTAGTTTGAAAAATCTCTTGCGTATCTAATTTAGAACGAACCTTATGGGTAATTTCTTTGAGTAATAATAAATGTTGATTTTGTTGTTGGAGAATTTCTTGAGAATGATCCCTAGCAATTTCATTGCCAATATAATTTGCCATTAATTCCATAATTTCTAAATCCAATTCTTGAAATGGGGCGCGGGAATTGCGACTCATAAAACTCAAAGTTCCATAGACCCTTCCCCCCACCATCACCCGAATACCAATATAGGCTTCTAAACGTCGGGTTTGATAGGCAGGATGGTCTTTCCAAGGTGATTGTTTAATTGATTCTAAACAAACAACATCCTCTGTTTTTAAGGATTCCCATTCAAAGGTTTGTTCAATGGCTAAGGTATCGCCCTTGGCAAATCCAAAAGGAAAATCATCAGCAAGATAGGAAGAAATAACTTCATATCGGTCGGCAAAAACTTTTCCCAGTAGACCAATATCCATACCAAACCGATGACAACCCAAACTCAAGATCGCACTAATTCGAGTTTTAAAATCCGTGTTATTACTAACAGTAATTTTGTAGAATTGATGAATTAGTCTTTCTCTTTCTCTGAGATCATTTAACTCTTTAAACTGTTCCGCAATATCATTTAATGTTCCTAAAACTCCTAAAATATGTTTGTGTTTATCTAAAATTAATTGACCTGAAATTAAAACCTGGCGAGTTGCAGGTTGAGAAGACTTTTCGCCCCCTTCCTTCTCTTTAAGATTAAACACTAACATTCGGACATCAAGTTGTTCCGTTTTGGGACGACCTAACATTAAGGATTCAAACCATTCGCTAACTTTTGTCCGATCTTGAGAATAAATATAATTTACAAATGATGTCCCTAAGCTATTTTCTATGGTTAATCCCGTTAACTGCGTCCAGGCGGGATTTAAAAATATAAAATTTCCTTGACTATCGGTTTTAAACACAATAGATTTTAATTGCTGAATCGGATCATCAATGGGATAATTACCATTCAAGGATGGAGTTTTTTCTAAGTGATCAGATGCTAGATCAATTTGAGTCCCAATCAAGTGCAAAGGTTCCCCTTGTTCACTCCAAAACCCCTGACCTTGACTGCGTACAGATTTATATTGACCGTCTTTACACCGGATACGATATTCTATAATATATTCACTATTTTTCTTGGAAAAATAATCTTTTAGAGCGACTTTAACCAGTTTCAAATCTTGAGGATGAATCCGACTTAACCATTCTTCTCGGGTATTTTTAATCTCATGATCTTGATATCCTAACATGGCTTTCCATTGGGAAGAATATAAAATTTTATTCGTTTTTAAGTTCCAATGATAAATTCCTTCCAGATTTGATTTTAAAGGTTTCGTAACTGGATGATTTGAGGGTAAAGGCAAGGACTCAGGAGAAGATGGAGTTGCTTTTAATACCTGCTGAAATTGATGCTGCCAACTTAATAGGGTATTGTGCATTGATTTGGGTTGGAGAACTTGCAACAATAGGTTTTTAGGGGAGATGAGGGTGACGGGATTATTATGATCATCCACTAAAATTATGGGCAGTTGATAATAATATTTTCTCATTAAGTTTAATGCCGTTTTGAGGGAAACCTGCGATCGCAAAACCAAAGGCGGAGTATTACAAATCGTAATTGCTTTTACAGTTTTTAGATCCAAGCCCAATGCCTGCATGGAAATAATGTCATGGGAAGTCACAACACCCACCCATTTATATTGAGATTGTGTTCTATAAATCTGATCCCCTGTTAACTTAGAATTAGAAGGAGAGGTTTCTGTAATTACAATTTCATCCACACCATAGTTAAACATTAATTCCGTTAATTCTCGTAGAGTTGTCTCCCCCGATGTCGGCACAATTTTAGCAGCGGCAATAGGAGCAAGTTGATTCAGTTTAATTAAATGATCGGGAATAAAAAGATGATCCATAAGTTGTTGGCAACTGGGATGATATTCAGGTAACACCAAATCCGAGTTATCAGATAATTCTGTAGAAATTTCTTCAGAAACAGAGGGTAAATATCTAGCTATTTTTCTAGCTTCTGAATCTCTTAAAGAGAGTTTTAGAATAATTTTAGGACTAATGACCCCGACTAATTTTCCTTGATCATCAACAACTGGAAGCTGTTGAATTTGATGTTTTTCTAATATTCCCATCAGGGTAAATATATCATCAACCTCCGATTCTTTCACCGTGAGAAATGACCGAATCATAATTTGAGAAATTGGAAATCCTCGCAATGTATCTCCAATAGAATTAAGCTGAATAATATCTTGTTCTGTAAAAATTCCGATAATCGTTGGCTTTTGATTGACACTATCATCCGCTTCAATCACAAAAATACAACTAGAATGGGTACTACTCATCAACAAAATCACCTCGGATACAGGGGTTTCCGGTGTTGTGGTGAGGGGATAGCGGTTAATCGCTTGATAGACTGAGGGAATAAACATAGAAGGCTGATTGGGGTTGGTACTGAGTGGAATCAGGTTTGGGACTCGGTTTTGGGTAAACTGGGCTAATGATCAAAGAAAAGGGTTGAAATACCTGGGGGGTAACACCCTTTCCTACTACCAGCATATTGGTATTTTTAGTGGATGTCTTACCTAATTTTGCCGTTTACTCTAACTCTGGCAACCTTGTAGGCGATTTTTGGGGTTGAGATTTCGGGTGCTAGGGGCCAGAGGTATTGTAGAAGACAAAATCCAGATTGATGTTATCTTTGGAGATTAAACGAGAATCTTTACCTCTATTTTGGCTTCTTAATCGCCTTTAAATTTAAAATTTTTGATGGTATAGCAACCGCCAAGGCAGTTAAGACACCAGACGGATCTTGGAACCCAGACGGTAAAGTGTTTTCCCCCGGTGTTCCCTCCCCCCCAAGCCCCCCGTGCACGGGGGGTTTGGGGGGGCTGTTCCGGTGTTCCGGTGTTCCCTGCTATAACTTGACTGTGGGTTGTTCTGTTTGTCGCTGTTTCCTTGAATTTTTCCCTCTAATACAGGTTTGGTGTCAATCGACAAGGTTCAATCCTTTGTAAAACTTATTGTGCATTTGTTCTATGAAAATTTTAGATTCTCAAGGTCGTCTCTTTGGTAGGATTAGCATTCTCGATTTCGGTGCAGCTTTAGTAATTTTACTGGTGCTGTTTGGGATTTTCTTTTATCCAGGCACATCGGGTTCAGTGGCTCAAGTCGGTGTGACAACCCGCCCCGTGACCATAGATGTTTTGGTGGTAGGACTCAAAAGCAGTAACGCCAAAGAATTATTTAAAACCGGAGAAAAAACTAACTTAATTATTCGGAATCAACCCTATGGTCAAGTTACTTTGAATAAAGTCAATTTTTTACCCAGAATTATCCCCGTGACTCAACCGGATGGCACATTAAAAGCCCTACCTGACCCCACCGCCGATAATCTATTTAATAATAATTTGCTTTTAACCTTAGAAGGAAAAGGTCAAATCACCGAAAATGGCCCAGTTTTAGGCAATATTAAAATCAAAGTGGGTACTACCGTTGAACTTGACGGCAAAAACTACAACTTCAACGGTACAGTCATCGACGTCCGCGTTCAATAAACGGCAAATCCTTTGGGTAATTAATGGGTAATGGGTAATGGGTAATGGGTAATGGGTAATGGGTAATGGGTAATGGGTAATGGGTAATGGGTAATAGTTTACTCCCCCTGCTCCCACTGCCTCCCCTGCCTCCCCTGCTCCCACTGTCCCCTCTGCTCCCGTATACCTTACAATCAAGGTTTGGACGGAATTAATTTCAAACAAACCCATGAGTGTAGCAGACGAGAAAACCGTAGTTCGGGATTATTTTAATAGCACAGGATTTGATCGGTGGAGACGCATCTACGGTGACGGTCAAGTGAATAAGGTGCAACTTGATATCCGTCAAGGACATCAACAAACCGTTGATCAAGTCTTAGAGTGGTTAAAAGCCGATGGTAACCTGCCGGGTTTAAGCATCTGTGACGCGGGATGTGGGGTGGGTAGTTTGAGTATTCCCTTAGCAGAGGCCGGAGCCATCGTCTACGGTAGTGATATTTCCGAAAAAATGGTTGCTGAAGCCTATTATCGGGCAAAAGACCGCCTGAACGTGATCCAGAAACTCAGCTTCACAGCCCAGGATTTAGAAACCCTACAAGGTCGCTATCATACGGTGATTTGTTTGGATGTTTTGATTCATTATCCCCAAAATCAAATTCCTGAGATGATTTCTCATCTGTGTGCCCTAGCCGAATCACGGGTAATTTTGAGTTTTGCTCCTAAAACCTTAGCATTAACTATACTCAAAAAAGTTGGGGAATTATTCCCAGGGCCGAGTAAAACTACTCGTGCTTACCAACATAAAGAAGCGAATATTGTTAAAATTTTTAGTGACAATGGTTTTTCGATTCAACGACAAACTATGATCGGGACTAGCTTCTACTATTCCCGGTTAATTGAAGCAATACGCAATACGGATTAGGAGACACAGAAAAGGGAACAGGCAACAGGCAACAGGCAACAGGCAATAGGCAATAGTTTGCTCCCCCTGCTCCCTGTGTTCCCCCCGCTAATGCGGCTTTAATGGTGTTCCACGCTCTCTCGGTGGGGAGGAAAAACGATGCAGTTCCTGAAGGTAATCACAGCGAGTTTATTAGTTCCGGTGGGAATGGGTTGTTTATTAGCGATCGCCACGGAATTAATGAGTCCTAATTCAACTGCTGATGGTAGACTCAGTATTATTTTAGGGGGATTAATTTTAGGTTTACCTTCCTTGGGAATTGGGGGATGGGTCGCATGGGAATGGTATCAAGAACGCCGTCAAAAAAATCAAGCTCGTTCTCGACGGATTAGTTCTATCTTTTGGCATTTAGTTAAAGTTCAAGGAGGGGAAATTAGTATCCAAAAATTAGCTCAATATACCCATTTATCCCGACTCGAATCTAAATTATTTTTAGATAAAAAATCTCAAGAGTTAAATGGCAAATTTGAACAAAAATCAAACGGTGAAATTATTTATCATTTCCACGTTGATTAGTATTTGTGGTTATTTTTATGATATCGTAGTAGAAACGCTGATAACCTGCGAGACACATCCAGATTTTTAACAAACAAATGGGCAGTGAAACAATTGTTCTTTTATCCAGTCGAGAAATCGAAAAAATGCGCCAAGCCGGACGTCTGGCGGTGCAACTGTTAAATTATCTCGAACCGATGATTAAACCTGGGGTGAGCACCCTAGAACTCAACGATGAAGCCGAAAGCTGGACACAGGAACATGGCGCTCGCAGTGCCCCATTGGGCTATCATGGATTCCCCAAATCAATCTGTACCAGCGTTAATGAAGTCATCTGTCATGGTATCCCCAACGCCAAACAGATTCTCAAAGACGGGGATATTATCAATGTCGATGTTACCCCCATCCTAGACGGCTATTATGGTGATGTGTCTCGCACCTTTTTTGTGGGGACGCCTTCGGCCATTGCCCAAAAATTAGTCGAAGTCACAGAAGAATGTTTAAGGCGAGGAATTGAAGCCGTTAAACCCGATGGACGGGTGGGGGATATTGGGGCAGCTATTCAAGAATATGCCGAAGCCCAGGGCTTTTCCGTCGTCCGGGATTTTGTCGGTCATGGGGTGAATACGGTATTTCATACCGCCCCCCAAATTCCCCACTATGGAAAACGGGGAAAAGGAAAACGTCTACGTCCGGGGATGGTCTTTACCATCGAACCCATGATTAATGAAGGGACTTGGGAAGCCAAAGTCCTAGAAGATGGTTGGACGGCTATCACCAAGGATCAAAAACTCTCCGCCCAATTTGAACATACCGTTGCGGTTACAGAAACAGGTGTGGAGATTCTCACCCTAGCAGACTAAGTGGATGTTACTTATTAACCCCTAAAAATCTATGAGCCCTCTCCAAAAAACTTATGTCCTTAAACTCTATGTGGCTGGAAATACGCCTAATTCAGTCNGGGCGTTAAAAACCCTGAAAGACATCTTAGAACAGGAATTTCAAGGGGTTTATGCCTTAAAAGTGATTGATGTGCTTAAAAATCCTCAACTGGCGGAGGAAGACAAAATTTTGGCAACCCCTACCCTCTCCAAAATTTTACCTCCCCCGGTGCGGAAAATTATTGGGGATCTGTCCGATCGCGAAAAAGTCTTAATTGGGCTTGATCTTCTTTACGAAGAACTAATGGATGAATGAAACTAGCCGATACTTTTTTGCTAACGTTTGTTAACAAATACATAAGTCAAGATGTTCTCTCAACCAAGGCGTATCAACCAATGCACGAAAGAAAATCCCTCAAGTTCCGGTATTTACCCCTATACAATAGTTTCTCAATTTGATCACCCCATCTCCCGCCTTTGTAGGTTGGCTTGGCGGGGGAGTGTCAATGTTCCAGATTTTGTGGTAAATGTAGCATTATTATCAGCTACGTTTTTTAAAATTTAAAATTTATGACTGAAAGTTCTCAGGATATCGAAAGTAATGAACGCAAACTAACCGGGGTGCAAAAAATCCGCACCATGATAGAGGGATTTGATGATATTAGTCATGGGGGAATGCCTATTGCTAGAGCTACTCTAGTTAGCGGAACGTCAGGTACCGGAAAAACCTTATTTGCAGTTCACTTTCTCTACAACGGAATTGTCTATTTTGATGAACCAGGGATTTTTATTACCTTTGAAGAATCACCCACAGATATTATTAAAAACGCTTCTAGTTTTGGATGGGATCTGCAAAAATTAATTGATGAAGGGAAACTATTTATCTTAGATGCTTCTCCCGACCCAGAAGGACAGGATATAGTCGGAAATTTTGACCTATCTGCATTAATTGAACGGATTCAATATGCTATTCGTAAATATAAAGCTAGACGAGTATCAATTGATTCAGTAACGGCTGTCTTCCAACAATATGATGGTGCTGGAGTGGTGAGACGGGAGATTTTTCGACTGGTGGCGCGACTGAAACAGGTGGGAGCCACTACGATTATGACAACGGAACGAGAGGCTGAATATGGCCCCGTGGCTCGGTTTGGGGTGGAAGAATTTGTCTCCGATAATGTCGTAATTTTGAGAAATGCTTTAGAAGGAGAACGACGTCGGCGCACGGCGGAAATTCTGAAATTACGGGGAACAACCCACATGAAAGGGGAATATCCGTTTACGATTACTAATGATGGAATTAGTATTTTTCCCTTGGGTGCGATGCGACTTACCCAACGCTCGTCTAATGTTAGGGTTTCTTCTGGGAATACAACCCTGGACAAAATGTGTGGGGGTGGTTTCTTCAAAGATTCGATTATTCTGGCGACCGGAGCCACGGGAACAGGTAAAACTTTATTAGTTAGTATTTTTCTGGAAAATGCCTGTAGAAATGGTCAACGAGCTCTGTTATTTGCCTATGAAGAATCCCGATCTCAATTATTTAGAAATGCGAGTTCCTGGGGAATTGATTTTGAAGAAATGGAAAGCAAAGGATTACTGAAAATTTTATGTAGTTATCCTGAATCTACTGGTTTAGAAGATCATTTGCAAATTATTAAATCGGAAATTTCTGAGTTTAAACCTGATCGAATTGCGATTGATTCCTTATCAGCTTTAGCGCGAGGGGTGAGTAATAACGCCTTCCGTCAATTTGTGATTGGGGTGACTGGTTATGCTAAACAAGAGGAAATTACGGGATTTTTCACCAATACAACCGATCAATTTATGGGGTCTAATTCTATTACGGATTCCCATATTTCAACGATTACCGATACCATTTTGATGCTACAATATGTGGAAATTCGTGGGGAAATGTGTCGGGCGTTGAATGTGTTTAAAATGCGGGGTTCCTGGCATGATAAAGGGATTAGAGAATATACTATTAGTGAGAATGGCCCGGTAATTACGGATTCTTTCCGTGATTATGAACGGATTATTAGTGGTTCTCCTAGCCGAATTTCTGTTAATGAAAAGAATGAATTATCTCGAATTATTCAAGGAGTTCAAGGGAGAATTGATTTGGATGAATAAGTTGTTAAGGATTTCAACTATAGCTATCCCAAATAGTTTGTAATAATACAACTGAAGGGAACACCGGAACAGGCAATAGGCAATAGGCAATAGGCAATAGGTAATAGAAAGAGTTTACCTCCCCTGCTCCCCCTGCCTTGGCGACTGCTATATTATCCCCCTTCGTAATTCCCTATTCCCTATTCCCTGTTCCCTATTCCCTGTTCCCTATTCCCTGTTCGGATTAATACCTAAAATGCGTTGGTTTCACCGAATTATAGTTCTATTTTTCAGTATCCTGATTTTTACTTGGGGAAATATAACCCCCCTAGGGGCTGAAAATCAATCCCTATCTTCTGATCTGGATACCTTACTTGAGCAAGCATTTACCGCGACTCAAAAGGGTCAGTTTTCCCAAGCAGAAACCTACTGGACTGAAATTATTGATCAATATCCTGAAAATCCGGCGATGTGGAGTAATCGAGGCAATATTAGAGTTAGTCAAAATCAACTAAATCCGGCGATTTCTGACTATAATCAGTCCATAGAATTAGCACCGAGTTTTCCCGACTCCTATTTAAACCGAGGGGTGGCTTATGAAGGTTTAGGAGAGTGGGAAAAAGCGATCGCCGACTATAATAAAGTATTAGAAATTAACCCTAATGATCCTGTGGCTTATAATAATCGGGGCAATGCGGAAGCTGGATTAGAAAACTGGTCAGCAGCCCTTTTAGATTATCAGACCGCCAGTGATTTAGATAAAAATTATTCCTTTGCGCGGGGAAATTATGCTTTAACATTATATCAATTAGGAGAAACTGAATTAGCCCTAAAAACCATGAAAAATCTAGTGCGTAAATATCCTAATTTTGCCGATATGCGTGCCGCCCTAACAGCCTGTTTATGGGATATTGGTAAACCAGGAGAAGCGGAAAGTAATTGGGTAGCTGTAGTGGGACTAGATGCTCGATATAAAAATATTAATTGGGTGAAAACCGTTAGACGGTGGCCGCCAAAATTAGTCACCGCGTTAAATAATTTTCTAAATTTGAAATAAACTTGATCAAGTTGTTGGGCTTGGTGCCCATTCTTCTAGGGTCTAAAGCCCAACAACGAACCTAAAACGCTATGCTTAAATTACGATTTATCAGCGCAACGGTTTTACCCCTAACTTGCTATGCGGCTGCAACGCCAATTCAACGGACAAACCATCACTCTCGATACCCACACCCCTCTAGGGAGTGGGGGGGAAGGGCGCATCTATGGCATATTAGAAGATCCGAATTTAGTTGCCAAAATCTACCATAAACCTAACGACGAAGACGCCGAGAAACTCACCGTCATGTATAACTATCCCCCAGCAACGGCGATGGTTTCCCCGGAAATGACGGCGATCGCTTGGCCCGTTGACCTGCTGCATACCACCGACAATAAGCGCCAAATTGTCGGTTATTTAATGCCCCGGGTGCATAAAGCTACCCCAATTCATATTTTTTATACCCCTAAAAGTCGCCGGGAACAAAAGCCTTTATTTAACTATTTATATCTCCATCGTACCGCGCGTAATTTAGTCGCTTCCGTTGCCGATTTACATAGTAGTGGATATATTATTGGTGANGTNAATGAATCTAATATTTTAGTTAGTGATACCGCCTTAGTTACTCTGGTNGATACCGACTCCTTTCAAGTTAGAGATCCCGATACCGGGTTAATTTATCGCTGTCCCGTGGGAAAAGCCGAATTTACCCCTCCAGAACTCCAGGGACAAGCCTTTCGGGACTTAAACCGTACCCCAGAACAGGATCGGTTTGGACTGGCGGTATTAATTTTTCTGTTATTGATGGAAGGGACTCACCCCTTTTCCGGAGTTTATCAAGGCAGTGGCGACCCTCCAGCCATTGAGTCTAGGGTGCGGGCGGGTCATTTTGTCTATGGCACAAAACAGGTTCCCTATCAACCCATGCCCTATGCTCCTCCTTTTGAAATCTTGTATCCAAAATTGCAACAATTATTTATTCAATGTTTTGAAACTGCATATAATAATCCTCAAGCTAGACCCGATGCGAAAACTTGGTTAATAGTATTAAAAGAAGCCGAAGCGAATTTAATTACCTGTAATCAACAATCAGAACATCGTTATGGTAATCATTTAAGCCATTGTCCTTGGTGTGATCGCACAGAAAAATTAGGTGGGCGCGACCCATTTCCTTCCCGTTTAGCAGTTAAACAAAAACAGAATTTACAACCCCTCAAACGCAAACGAAAAAGAGTTTTAAATAATAAACCTATTCCGGTTAATAATCGTCCTTTATTCACTCCGCCAAACCGTTCTATTTTTGCTCAACCAACGGCAAAAAAAACCTTAGTTTTGCCCCAAGCTCCTAATTTTTATCTCCAAAATTTATTAGGTAATATATTTGAAGGATTTGTCTTAGGCGGGTTGTGGGGAACGTCAGTTTTATCAGCAATTATTGCCCTAATTGTTGCTTTTGTGCAAGGAAAAGAAGCAATTATTGGCGGGTTAATGGTGGGGGCAATGTGGGGGGCATTTATAGGGATAGTAATTAGTGTGTATCTCCCTCCACCGGGGGGATTAAACCGAGTATTGGCGTTAATTGTGGGGGGCTGGTCAGGGATTTTTGTGGCG
>B570J29639_100098_pt1 | contig 11361 bp, 16 predicted proteins | sample LakMenEpi27Sep09_FD_29639 | JGI IMG/M metagenome (IMG submission 29639)
TTTCTTAAGTTTAAAAATCAGTCAATCCCATCACCAATAAGAAAAATCCCAGAAAACTCATGCACTTAAGAACAGTGGTCAGAAGTTGAGTTCAGTTCTCGATTCAAGATTTCTTCAGACTGGGTTGCCAAATCGGGGGAACCTGCAAAAAGACCAATTAAGGGGTCTTCTGACTGGAGGACTGGGACAATTTCTCCTGTAGGGGGTGGCATTTTTTGTTGGACTAACTGCATAATTTGACTGGCTAGATGAATTTGATCGGGTAAGCTCAATTGTTGAGCCGCCTTGAGGAGTTCTTGAACTTTCATAAGAGATTTCTCAAGAAATTTTATTAGGTGGTTAGATCATAATCTCTATTGTATATTTATGGAGCGCTCAAGCTAATTATTAACAACCCCCGCCGTCGTATGATTCCAACGATCTTTAGGAACAGGATTTAACCAAACTAGATAACGCAACCGTTGTTGAAACTGTTGCAAAAATAACTGAGTCCATTCTAAACCCTTAAAAGGTGACTCGGCCTTTTCTTGATGTATCACTAATTATATTAAAGATATTAAAGTTCCGTATAAATACGAATTCCCAGTTATGGTTATTTTTGTTAATGTTGAATTGACAAGTTCCCTTTGAAAGAGGATTAACGTTATGAGTAAACAACCGCATGAGTAAACAACCGCCAGAAGACAATCTAAAAGAAGCCGCAGGTTTTGCCGCCGGAGGAGCAGCAGCAGGAGCAGGAGCAAGTGCCTTATTGGGAGGAATGGGTTTAGCTATCGGTGGAACTGCTGTTGGGATTGGGATGGCGCCTGTTGTGGGCTTAGGTGCAATTGTTGGACTTGCTGCCTATGGACTGAAGAAAGCAACATCTAAAGACTAAAGCCAATAGCAATTTTTGTTAACTATAGGGTGGGTAACTTGACAACTGTTTTAATCTGAAGCATCAAGTCACAGTTGATCACCCACCCTACTAAAGTTTAATATCTTAAATAATTTATGGCAAAAAAACAGCCGAATCCTTTACAAAAAATGGTGCGAGGATTTCTTAGGGATATGATTAATCAGACGAATGATCAAAAACCCGATAAATCTTCAAAACCAAAACGAAAAAAACTGGTTGTTGAAAATCTCGAATTAGATCCTAAATCTAACGCTGGTACATATAGAGGTTTTCTAGGGATAAAAACCCTAACAAATATTTTGATCCTGTTCTAATTNACCCAAGAGAAAATNGCGANCGCTATCAAACTCTATCAGTTTACTTTGTTTTGTTACCCGGTTAATTTTGTTTAATTTGGATAAATTCAATCTGCGGTAAAAGGGGCTCTTTAACCATCGCAATACCAGTAAATCCCCAACGCTGTAAAATCGGTTTAATTTGATAACCTGTAACTGATTCTACCGCAAACCGATCTTTGACATCCGTAGCGTGTTTGTTTAAATAACTCAAAGCATCAAAATTTTCTGAAAATAATAATAAATAGGCCGATGGACTATCGGGTTCAGGATGGGCGGTAACATAACGTCCATCAGCTTTTGAGCGCAGAATATAATAAACTTCAGAGAGCATTTAAACCGTCTCCTTAAAATTGCAAACTAGGTTAAACCTAATTTATTTTGATCCTATTATCTCTATTTTACCGCTAAAATTTCATCGTAAATCTTCTAATTTAATTCNAGGGTCAACGGCTTTTAANAGTAAATCCGCTAATAAATTCCCAATAATTAACATCACCGCCCCCATCATTAAACTNGCCATAACTAAATATAAATCCTGTTGTTGTACCGCTTGTAAAATTAATTTACCCAATCCTGGCCAGTTAAAAAAGGTTTCTGCAATAAAAGCTCCCCCTAATAAACTGGCAAATTCAAAGCCTAATAATGTGATTAAAGGGTTAATGGCATTCCGTAGGGCGTGAACATAAATAACCCGATTTTCTGGGAGTCCTTTTGCCCTCGCCGTTTGAATATAATCTTGGCGTAAAACATCTAAAAGTTGCCCTCGCATTAATCGTTGTAACCCGGCAAAACTGGTAATACTTAATGCTAATGTCGGTAAAATACTATGCCAAGCAATATCGGCTATTTTTCCCAGGGGTGATAAATCGGGAAAATTAATACTGGTCATGCCGCCAACGGGAAATAGGGGGGAGGTTTTTTGAGCTAAAAATAATAATAATAAAGCGGTGATGAAACTGGGAAAACCCTGTCCGGTGTAACTAATAACTTGCAAAAATCGGTCGGTAAAACGATTCTGATTTACCGCCCCAATTATCCCTAATGGAATACCGATTATCCAGGTTAAAATTAACGATGAAAATGCTAATAATAAGGTAGCAGGAACTCGTTCTATTAGCAAGGAAGTAACGGAACGTTGATTGGCAAAACTAAAGCCAAAATTTCCCCGGGTGACAATTTGGGTTAACCAATGCCAATATTGTTCTAGGGGAGATTTATCTAGGAGAAATTGTTCTCGCAGTTGGTCTAAGGTTTCAGGGGAAATTTGAGGATTATTTGAGAGGTTATCTAAATAATCTCCGGGAGCAAGTTGAGTAATGGTAAAACATAAAGCCGATGCTAAAAGTAGAGTTAAAAGCGCTTGTAATAATCGCTTACCAATATAGACTAATGTTTCACTCATAATCCTAATTTTACCCCTTGATAACTAACAAATTTACCCTGGAAAAACTCTAAAACTATTAATCATATTGTAACAGACTAATTACCGGAACATCGGGCAATTGTTCCCGTCCCTTTAACCCGGTGAGTTCAACCACAAAACAAAATCCTGCTATCGTAGCCCCGGCTTGTTCAACTAATTCTGCGGTGGCTTTGGCTGTGCCTCCAGTGGCAATTAAATCATCAACAATTAAGACTTTATCCCCCGATGAAAGGGCATCTTGGTGCATCTCCAAACAATCTGTCCCATATTCCAATTCATATTCTGCCCGATAGACGGCTGCGGGTAATTTTTTGGGCTTACGAATTGGAATAAAACCTACTTCTAATTGATAGGCTAAGGGCATTCCAAATAAAAAACCCCTCGACTCCATTCCCAGAATATAGTCAGGAGACAAAGGACGACATTTTTCTGTTAAAGAATCAATTGTATATCGAAGTCCATGGGGGTTTTGTAACAGGGTAGTAATATCTCGAAATAAAATTCCAGGCTTAGGAAAATCGGGAATATTGCGAATGAGAGACTTTAAATCCATGAGTATTTTAGTAAAGGAGAAAATTGATAGACTCAGGTAAATTGTCTATCATTTTGTCCGTTCTGTCGAGTTATTTTTTAGTCTGGCTTTTGGTATCTTCTTCGGGAAAACGAGTAATATCATCATCTCCTAAATATTCGCCATTTTGAACTTCAATCATCACTAAAGGAATTACCCCAGGATTTTCTAGGCGGTGGGGGGTATTCATGGGAACATAGGTGGACTGTTTTGGAAGTAGTAAAATTTCCTCTCCGCCACAGATGACCCTAGCGGTTCCAGCGACAACAATCCAGTGTTCACTGCGATGATAGTGCATTTGGGTACTGATATGATAACCCGGATTTACCACAATTCGATTAATCCGATAGCGCTCGCCTTCTTCTAGTAGGCTAACCTGACCCCAAGGCGGTGTCCGAGTCGTTGATTCTTCACTAAGGGTCGGTGATGGGGTTTTATCTTGGCTCATAATTATTTGTGGGTAATTGATTGGTTATTAATTTTAAAGCGTCTAAGGTCAATATGGATATTAAATATTATACCTCAATTTACCAAGGACTACCAATTAAGGTAAAACCCGACCAATAATAGGGGTGAGTCAGACTTTTAGAGGGTAAATTTTGCAATTCTGGAGGTAAAGGAATGGCTTGTTTATCGTCTAATTGTAAATAACCATTTTCCAATTTTATCTCTCCTTTTAAAAGTTTAATTTGTGCTTTTCTTAACGCAGTAGACTGAGTAATCCAGCATCTAAACTTAATAATACGGATTTACCCCTTTTTTTAATTAATTTTTATCAACTCTTTACATTCATTATTCCTGGGTACAAGGGAACAGGGATAATACATTAATTAGATCCGGGTTTTAACCATTGTTTCATCAGCTTAATTTCTGCTGCTTGGGAAACTAAAATAGCTTGGGAAAGTTGCTGAATTTCAGGTCGTTTTGACTTCGATTGAGCATCTTTTGCCATAATTAATGCCCCTTCATGGTGAGGAATCATCGCCTGAATAAATCGTTGATCAAAACTACCATCAGCAGCGCCTAAATCAACCATCATCATCATTGATTCCATCTGTTCCTTAGACATGGACATACTGTGACCCATAGCGGCATGATACATGACAGCATCTTTCGCTTGGGGATACCATGTTTTCCGCCATTCCTGCATCTGAGCAATTTCTTTTTTCTGGGCTTTAATAATTTCTTCTGCTAATTTTTTAAGTTCAGGATTATTAGATTTTTGAAGCACCTGTTCAGCCATTTTAATCGCCCCTTGATGGTGGGGAATCATCCCATCAATAAAACGTAAATCATACTCAGCATCAGCCGGCCCCAAATCCATCATCATGCTATGATTTCCTGGCATCATGCCGTTATTTTGGGCTAGAACTGTTTCCGAACTAACGGGAGTTGCTGTTTCTGAAGTCATGGGTTTAGAATGGGATTGAAGCATTGTACAAGCTCCCAAAATCAAGGTAATAGGAAGACCTAGGATGGGTAATAAAAACCGAGCATTAAGTTTCATAGTTTTGATGTCAAAATTAGCAAGAAAAGGATCAGTAAGTTAAGATTAAATCAAAATTTGATTTAACGCTTAAATCTTTGACTTCAGTATAACATAAAAAAATGAAATGAGCAAAAATAATTACCATTATAATCCTTAGCAAGTGGTTAAAAAGTTACTGGAAATATCAATTTAAAATTGCTGATTCATATTAGGATTAATAACAACAACCTGATCGCGTCCCTGGGCTTTAGCTTGATATAATGCCTGGTCTGCAAATTGTAATAAATTATCACAGGATTGGGTATGTTCAGGAAACCCCGCGACCCCAATTGATATAGTTACTCCTATTAAAAAATCATAGGAATACTCATACTGTAAGTTTTTAATCTTTTGACGTATTTCTTCCGCAATAATTTCAGCAACTTCAACATTTGTATTGGGTAAAATAAAGACTAATTCTTCTCCCCCATAACGATAAGCCAGATCAGAAGTTCGCATCACTCCTTGTACCGCTTGAGAGACTAATTTTAAAACAATATCTCCAGCTTTATGACCGAAATTATCGTTAAATTGCTTAAAATGATCAATATCCGCAATTAAAATACTTAAACACTCTTGTATTTTTTGGGCTGATTTGAATACCTGGGGTAATACGAGATCTAAATATCTCCGATTAAATAACCCGGTTAGGGGATCATGAATACTATCATAATGTAAGGATTCTTCGACAATATTACTATGTTCGATGGTTGTTTCTAGGATTAACTCTAAGTTATTTTTTCCCTGACTTAATAAAGTGACTAAGGATTGTAAATGTTCTTGAGATGCTTCGAGTTTGAGTTGGGCTAAATAGTGTTGTTCGATTTCGGCTTTGAGTTTTTTCTGGGATTCGCGTAACTGAGTTTCGACTAAATCTCCGTGATCAATGATAACTTCTAATANAATTTCCAGATCAGCTTTTTCTTGTTTAAGAGTTTCTATATCTTGGCGAAGTCGGCTGATATANTCTAACAGTTGTTTTTCAGAAAGATGCTCATTTTTCATTAACTTATACTTACCATAAAGGATGAAATTAGATTTATAACATTATTGATTTAATATTAATTCAAATTGTTAACTGACCCATTATCGGCTGATCCAAAAAACTCCGTTAGCTCATTTTATCATGTCAGCATTATCTCCGTTAATTGGTGTCGAGATCGTTAAATTTAGTTTATTTGTAATAGATGAAATATAAAGATTTTGAACAAAAGTCTTGTAAATACCAGATTGAAAATATTTTTCTTGATCCCGATATTGACCTTCGGATTTGGGATTAGTAGAAAAAACAATTTGTCCCCCAGTTGCCCTCAAAATCTGAACTTCCTGAAAGTCCGGTTTGGTAGCTAATACCGAAGCCATATATTGCCGGATTTGAGTATGAGCATCCTGCCAGAGTTGGGAACTGGGATCATCAGTTACTAAAATTAACGTCTGCACCCTACTTTTTTAATGATTCGGTACATTTCCTGAATTAATAGTATATTCAATTTCTGAATTATTCAGGACTTACTAAGGGGTGAAGATTCATCTGTTGATTAATCCTTTCTCGGGCCAAGGCCCGATATTCCCAGAAATGTTCCCCGGCTGCACATAGCCCCAGATACAGATTCAGCAGTTGGGGTTTTTTCTGGAGGATGATCCACAGTTGACTCCAAAACTGTCCCCTAATCTCAGGCCGCCGTATCCCCTGATGCCAGATCACCTGGGTTACTAATCTTAACCCTTTACCCAGGGGAAACTGCATGGTTTGTTTTTTAGTTGTGGAGCAGTTAATTTTCAGACATTGTTGCAAACAGCGACGCAGATAATTTTCTGGCTCGTATAATGTCCAAAACCCTTCGATATACTCCTGGGCGATATCGGCCATGGGGCGAGTCGGGATGAAATTCATCAGGGTATTTTGGTCGCCAGTGGGATGGCCGTTTCCCGCCATTAAGCGTTTTTCTTGTTTCAGCCGATCCCAAAGCGCCGTATTGGGGAGAGCCTGAAGGATACCCAGCATCGGTTGCGGAATACTGGTTTCTTCAATAAAGGCTTGAATCCGATCGCCCGCGCCCGCCTTCTCTCCATCAAAACCTAGGATAAACCCGGCATAAATCAGTAGCCCCGCCTGGTTAATTTTACGACAGGCTTCGGATAAGGGACTACGGGTATTCTGCTGTTTGCGGGTGAATTTCAGCCTATCTTGGTCAGGGGTTTCAATTCCCAAGAAAACCGCATAAAAACCCGCTTTCCCCATCAGTTGTAAGAGTTCATCATCTTCGGCTAAATTGACCGAGGCTTCGGTAATAAAAGTGAAGGGATGGTTATGTTGCTCCATCCAGGGAATCAATTCCCGCAGAAAGGACTTAACATTCTTCTGATTACCAATAAAGTTGTCATCGACAATAAACAGAGAACCACGCCACCCCAGATCATAGAGGGTTTGTAACTCCCCTAGGGCCTGAGACGGCTCTTTGGTGCGGGGTTTGCGGCCATACAGGGAAATAATGTCACAAAATTCGCAGTTGAAGGGACAGCCTCGGGAAAACTGCATCGCCATCATAAGATAGCTATCCCTCTGAAGCAGGTCAAAACGCGGGATCGGACTTTGCCTAACATCGGGCTTTTCAGTGGAGCCAAAGATCCCCTGGGTTTGACCTTGACTCAGGGCTTCTAGGAATAGGGGAATAGTCATTTCCCCTTCATCAAGAATCAGGAAATCAGCCCCAGCGTCGAGGGCGTCTTGGGGGACGGATGTGGGATAGGGGCCACCCACGGCTACGGTTTTACCCAGGCGCACCGCTTTTTGAATTAAGGCTTCAAAGTCAGGTTTCTGCACTAGCATGGCGGAAAGAATCACCAGATCGCACCAGTCCCAGTCGGCTTGGGTTTCACAGGTGACATTGCGATCGCGAAATCTCATCTCCCAGTCTTGCGGTAACAGGGCTGCAACTGTAATAATACCTAACGGTGGAATCACTGCTTTTAGACCAGCAATTTCCATGAAGCGATCATAAGACCAGAAAGATTGGGGAAATTGAGGATAGATCAGCAATACTTTCATGGATTTTTAGTTTCTAATTTTATTGACTGTAGGTAAAATTGGCTTAATTTTTATCTATCTTAAGTATGATTATTTGATCAAATCACCAAAATTGAATTTCTGTTAATCTAATCCAAACTAAATTTTTTTTACAATGTCAAGACCTACTGTATATTTAGCAATTACCAATCATGGATTTGGTCATGCGGTTAGAACCTCTGCGGTTGCCAATGAAATCCAAAAACGTTGTCCTGATGTGTTATTAATTCTCGTCACAACGGCTCCCCGATGGTTATTAGAATCTTATTTGGAGGGAGATTTTATTATCCGTCCTCGCGGTTTTGATGTGGGGGTGGTACAGTCGGATAGTTTGACGATGGATAATACAGCAACCCGGGAACAATGGCAACAAATCCGTCAACAGCAACGGGCAATTATTGCTGGGGAAGTGAGTTTTATTAAACAAAATAAAGTTGATTTAATCTTAGCTGATATTTCTCCCCTTGCCACGGAAATTGCTAAGGCTGCGGGGATTCCCTGTTGGATGATGGGTAATTTTGGTTGGGATTTTATCTATCGAGATTTGGGGGAAGAATTTATGGAGTTAGCAGATTGGATTTGCGGTTGTTTTAGTCAATGCGATCGCCTGTTTCGGCTTCCTCTCCATGAACCGATGACGGCTTTTCCCCATCAAATTGATGTGGGTTTAACCGGGGGAAATCCTCGGTTTGATTTAGACTATCTCCGGGCAAAGTTAGGGATTAAAACCCCACCCGAAAAAACCCTATTATTAACTTTTGGTGGTTTGGGATTATCGGCAATTCCCTATCATAATATTGAACGGTTATCGGATTATACGTTTATTACATTTGATCAGCATTTACCCCCCTTTCCCAATTTAATTCAAGTTAGTAATTCTCAGAAATTACCCGATCACAATTCCCATCCCTTCCATCTCCGTCCGGTGGATTTAATGCCCCTATGTAGTCAGGTAATTTCTAAACCCGGTTATAGTACCTTTGCGGAGGCATTACGGTTAGATATTCCTGTGGTTTCTTTAACCAGAGATGGATTTGCAGAAGCTCCGGTTTTATTAGAATGGTTAGAAAATTATGGGACACATCAGATTATTCAGGCGACGGAATTTTTTCAAGAGGATTGGAATTTTCTACACCAACCTTTGATCAAACCCCGTTTATCTGAAACCTTAGATAAAAATGGGAATGAAGCGATCGCTCAATCTGTGATTGACTATCTTATGGGTTGACTTTATTATTTAAGGATAATTAAGCCCTGAAGGGCTTACTACGGGTGAAATTATGGCGCATTATCAAGAAATTTTGGAAATACAAACCAGTGGAAAATCCTTTTCTACAATTACGGCTTATGTACAGGAAGTGGTTAATAATTCTGGGATAAAAATCGGAATTTGCCATCTATTTTTACGTCATACTTCCGCCAGTTTAATTATCCAAGAAAACGCTGATCCTGATGTTTTGAGGGATTTAGAGAACTTTTTATCTAAGTTGGTTCCCGAAGGCAATTATTATATTCATGATGCCGAAGGAGCCGATGATATGCCCGCCCATATTCGCACTGTTCTGACCAATACTTCTGAAGAAATTCCGATTTCCCAAGGACGGTTACTATTAGGAACCTGGCAAGGAATCTATCTCTGGGAACATCGACGTCATCGTCAAACACGGGAATTAGTCGTACATATTACGGGAGACTAAAACCGATTTTAGGGGGATTCGGTCGGTATGGAAATGGACTCTAAATAGTGCAGAAAATCCAATAATTCATTATCAGTTAAATGCTGGCGAGACCGTTTCCCATAGGTTTTGAGTAAATGGGCGCGACCTTGTTCCTGCGTCCATTGTAGCCGCTTTAATTCAATATCCGTTTTAGCAATATCCGAGGAAAAATCCGTTGTTTCGAAAGAACGACCAGAACCCGCCGAGGCTTGGCTAAATTCGGGTTCATCGGGATAGGTGGGGATAACTTCGGGACTTGCAGGAACCGGAGGTAAGGAAGCACTACGTCCTTTAGAACCCTTAGCAGAGGACGATTTGCTCTCCGTATCCTTGTCCGGGGTCTTGTCGGTTTTGGGCTGAATATAGGTGGCTGATAACCAATCATCGGAGGTGAGAGACGCGGAGGGAATTCCCTCAGAATCTTGATCGGGGATAGAAGATGGAGCGAGGGGGGGTGGACTCTCAAGGTTAGGAGAGGCTGCGGGAACTGAAACAGGCGTCGCAACTTCCGGTTTGAGTTCCATGGGTGTCGGTTTTAAAGGTTCCCTGGGGGTAGAAGGTTGGGGTCGGGTGGTATCAATATCTAGGGATTGAATCGCCCGTTTTTTGGCTTGATCCTCTGCTAACTCAACGGTATCGGCGGCGGCTAATCCCGTGGTTAGGATCGCCCCGTCGATTTCAACCACCGCCCGTACCACATATTTTCCTAGGTAAATGGTGAGTAACTCAGAAATTAAACTTGCCGTCGGATAACGCGATCGCAATTGAGCCAACATAATAAATAATTCCTAAACAAACTACGATATACTTAAAGATTAGTCATTCACAAAGCTAAACGTCACAAATTCTATACCCTATCTCACAAGCACCAAGGGAATCAACATTAGGTGCTATTTCATAAGCTCGAAGTTAGCATTGCCCAAGGGAATAGATACTAGGGTCTCCTCTGTTTAGCCTGTAGCCTCTATATCTAACGGACGGCTTTTGTGCATCCTTGATTGTAACACTGTCCCTATGGGGTTGGTACAATCAGCCCGTGAGAAGTTCCCCCCCAGGTGTTTTAAAGATGGGGTTTTGGGGATTGGGTGTTGGGTGTCCGATGTGTGGAAAGCACCAAATCACTTCTTTGCTCAATCTTCACCCGTTTAACACCCAATATCCTATCCCTAACACCCAAAACCTGATTCTGACAAAAAGAGGATTAATCGCTACATGGAATTTTCAATCGCTACACTATTAGCCTATTTTTCCGATGATAAATTAGTCACCCCCAAGGCTTTAGAGAAAAAACTCGCCCCCGACGAGGAAAGTCTCCGAAAGTTTCAGATTGCTTTGGATGCTTTGGAAAGAATTGGAATTCTGGAAAAAGATAAAGGTCGCTATCGTCGGGTTCCCGAAGAAGGAATTGTCGAAGCCAAACTCCGATGTTCCAGTAAAGGCTTCTGTTTTGCCATTCAAGATGCTGAAGGAGCCGAAGATGTTTATATTCGGGAAAGTCATCTAAGTACGGCTTGGAATGGCGATCGGGTTCTGGTTAGAATCATTAAAGAAGGCAGTCGCCGCCGTTCTCCCGAAGGAGAAGTTTATGTAATTTTAGAACGGGCGAATCCTTCAGTTTTAGCCAGAATTAAACAATCCAAAACCGGATATCGGGCGGTTCCTTTAGATGATCGGTTGTTATTTGAATTAGACCTAATTAATGATCCGTCGGAACTGTCTGGGGCTGTGGATCATTTAGTTCATGTCGAAGTCCTGCGTTATCCCATTGGTGTCCATCGTCCCCTAGGTCACGTTGTCCAAATTCTCGGTTCCGATGCC
>B570J29639_100117_pt1 | contig 10310 bp, 9 predicted proteins | sample LakMenEpi27Sep09_FD_29639 | JGI IMG/M metagenome (IMG submission 29639)
GATTAACAGGACTTTTTAGGGTGATTGCTATTATCATTGGTATGCGATCGCCTACTTTTAGTACGCTATATATAGCGTGCTTGCGTAAGTCCTGAACCCGTTACTAATCTGATGTGTTGGAAAAATGAACACTCGTTTTAGTTGTCCGTCGGATGTATGATTAGGTTGTTAGCGATCGCAATTTCCCTTATTCGGTGTTAATTGTATGTCAAATAATGATCAAGTAACTCAATACACTGCTGGTGCGCTTAAAAGTCAATACAAGACTTTTAAACAAGCAAAATTAGCATTAAATATCAAAGCTCAAAGCTGGCAGGCTTTAGTAGATAAGCTAAATGCTCCTAGTTATGAACAAATCAAAGAACAATTATTAAAATTAAAGCAAGAGAACCAATTTCTTCAGAAGGAAAATGAGATTTTAAAAAACTCTATTTCTAAAACAAAAGATTTTGATGAAGTTGGTTTTTGGCTTTTAGATAAAAATTTTAATCGATCAAATTTTTCAGACTTTGAAATTTCAGAAGAACAAACAAAAATAGAATCAAAAGCCAATCTTTTTTATAAAAAACTAGCTCAAAAATATCATCCTGATAAAGGAGGTACTGAAATGCAAATGTCTAATTTAAACCGTCTTTATGAACAAATGATGGCACTGGTTGCAATGAACAATGGATTAGGGAGATAAGTCATGAAAAAGATTGAAATTAGTGATAAAGGAAAAATTACTTTAGAAACCACTTTAACCCAGGGACAAATTTCTAAATTTAATGGTTTGATTCAGAAAATGATTATTGAGGATGGTGCTGCCTATATACCGATTGATGAACTACATGGCGTTTTATTAACCAATAGTCGAGATCGAGCCAAAGTAATTATTAATAATTATAGAGATACTGTTAAAGCATACTTAGTTACTGATCCAATTCGCTTTCAAAAATATGGAGTAATAGCAGCAATAAGACCAGTCGGACTTTACAATCTGTTGGAAACCCTCGCAGAGGCTAACCCTAAACGAGCAAGCGATTATCGCGGTAGTCTGGCATTATTAGCGTACATAGTAGCTAAACATCCTCAATTGGCTCTCTCATCAAGTATTGAAGCGAAATATAAGGAAGCTGTCCAAAATTCTGTAGTTGCCAAATTAAAAAGAACTCATAATATTTGTCAGCTATCTACAGAAACTTTTACTAATGATGATGAGAAGCACGTACATCATATTGAAGGGCAGTCTGACGATCCATCATTAGCCAATGATGAAAAAAACTTAATTGTAATTAAAGGAAGGATACACATAGACTACCATAACTGGATAAATATGCAACAATTAGCAACCAATAGATACACTTTAAAACAATATGCAGTTAAACACAATTACTCTCTAGCAGCCATATAAAGTAACAAAATAAGATTGCTTTATTCATTAATAAATAACCATTCTATTTCGTCTAACATGATGATAGTTAAAATCCAGAATAGGATTCTAAGCAACACCAAAACCCGTATCCTCTCGAACATAAACAGGCTGTAATCCCAATATAATATCCTGCTTAGGAATTCCTATTTCAACTAATTTCTCTGCTATTTTTATGTCTGTTTGATTTCGTTGAATCCAAATTTGACCATTCTTAATTTCTAAATGTAAAATACAGTTATAAATGCGTCGATGTTCATTCCATCCTAAATTAACCAATAAATAGCGATCGCGTTGAGTATCGAAAATGATTTCTATGTCAATTTCTCCATCAATTGTTTTTCCCTGACTATATTCCATCAGTAATTTTTGAATACATTCTCGATAATATTCTAAACGTTCCATAGAATAATCACCTCGTTAACAGGATTATAGACTATTAATTTAACTTGATATTTTTGTATAGACGCTTTAGGTAAATCTCGCCTAAAAAAAGATTCATAAGCTGAAATTGGAACTGCTAAGTATAGGATGCGGTTGGGTTCACTCATTTCTAAAACTAGGCGATAATTCAGAAATTGCCCCAATGCTGTATGAAAATCAAAGAGTGCTGAGTCACTTAAAAAGCTCTTGACTTCAACAGCAATTTTTTCCTCTCCTTTTTCAGCCGCAATTAAACGTTCTGCACCCAAGTCTATTCTGATTTCATCCTCCTCGCCAAACTCAACTCTTAAAGGATCATGGGTAATTATCCACCCCTGTTTCTGTAAACCTCGTTTTACTGCATCATGAAATTTATCCTTAGCTGACATTGATCTCGATATTAGAGGTAAGATTAATTCAAATTAACATATTTGTTGATCACCATTCTATAGGAACAGTTGGATTGTCTGAAATCGAAACAGTGGAAGAAAATACTCAAACCTCCCCTTCGACAGAGCTCAGGACAGGCTTTGTCCATATTCCCGTATTGAGTCGGGAATTAATTGCGGGGTTAGAAATTTGTGCGGGGGGAGAATATCTGGATGCAACCGTTGGCGGTGGCGGACATAGTTTGTTATTGTTGCAGGCGGGGGAGAATATCCAGTTAACAGCAATTGATCAGGATCAAGAAGCGATCGCTGCCGCCCGGGTTAAATTTGAACAAGCAGATCCTTCTTTCTTGGAAAGAGTGCAGTTTTGGCAAGGGAATTTTACTCAATATAACCCCAAATCTAAACAATTTGATGGAATTATAGCGGATTTAGGGGTGAGTTCCTATCAGTTTGATCAGCCAGAAAGAGGGTTTAGTTTTCGCCATACTGCCCCTTTAGATATGCGAATGAATCAACAACAATCTTTAACGGCGGCGGAGATTATTAACCATTGGGATGAGAAGCAATTAGCGGATATTTTTCATCATTATGGGGAAGAAAGATTATCAAGACGAATTGCTAAACGAATTGTAGAAAAACGACCATTTCAAACTACAACGGATTTAGCCTATGCGATTGGTGGTTGTGTTCCGGCGAGTTATCGTCACGGACGAATTCATCCGGCTACCCGTGTATTTCAAGCATTAAGAATTGCAGTGAATCAAGAGTTAACTTGTTTAGAAAAATTTATAGATCAAGCGCAATATTGGTTAAAACCTGGGGGTAGAATTGGGGTAATTAGTTTTCATAGTTTAGAAGATAGAATCGTTAAACATCGGTTCAAAGAGTCTCCTATTTTACAGGTATTAACTAAAAAACCGATTCAACCCCAACCCGATGAACTGAATAATAATCACCGTTCTCGTTCAGCTAAATTAAGATTAGCAGAACGAAAGATAATAGAATAAGCAAGATTATTAACCCTAATAGCCCGTCTGGGTTATGTCGCTTTTTCTGCGGATATTTATGGCAAAGGAATTAGACCCCAAACCGCAGAGGAAGCTAAAACTCAAGCGACCCTTTACCGCAGTAACCGGGCGCTATTAAGGGAACGGGTAAATGCCGCTTTAACAGAACTTCGTAAACAACCTCAAACTGATTCTGAAAAGTTAGCCGCGATTGGATATTGTTTCGGAGGAACAACGGTTTTAGAATTAGCAAGAAGTGGTGCAGATATTGATGGGGTGGTGAGTTTTCATGGTGGTTTAGATAGTCCTAATCCCCAGGATGGTAAACGAATTAAAAGCAAAGTTTTAGTCTTACATGGGGCGGATGATCCGTTAGTTTCTCAAGAGGATATTAAGGCATTTGAGCAGGAATTGCGGGAGGAAATAAAGAATAGGCAATCTTGCCTTTAGTTAAGGTTTGAAACCAACGGCCTCAGAAATTGAATTTAACCCATATTGATCTAATTTTTTTAACAGTCCTGCTAATATGCTTTTTACCATTCCTGGCCCTTCATAAATCCAACCCGTATAGACTTGAATTAAACAAGCTCCTGCTGTAATTTTTTCCCAAGCATCATCGGCGGTAAAAATTCCCCCAACCCCAATAATAGGTAACTGTCCTTGGGTATTTTGATGAATCCAACGAATTACTTCTGTTGATCTTTCTTTTAGGGGTGCACCACTAATTCCTCCCGCTTCTTGGGTAATATAACTTCCGGTTTGGGGTAGCCATTGGGTTTTTAATCCGTCGCGTTTTATGGTAGTATTAGTAGCAATAATTCCGGCTAATTTATGGGTTTGGGATAAATTAACAACATCGGCGATCGCATCCCATTCTAAATCCGGTGCTATTTTAATTAAAATTGGTTTATTATCTGTATTTTCAGTATTTAAAACCGCTATAATTTTACTTAATTGTTCCGCATCTTGGAGCGATCGCAATCCGGGGGTATTAGGAGAAGAAACATTAACCACAAAATAATCCCCATAGTCTTTTAACAGTTTAAAACTCCCTAAATAATCTTCGGCGGCTTCTTCTAAAGGAGTAATTTTAGATTTTCCTAAATTAATTCCGACTGGAATCATAAATTTTTGTTGATGTTTTTCCTCTAACCGTTGCGCCAATATTTCCGCCCCTTGATTATTAAATCCCATGCGATTTAAAATGGCTTCATCCTCAACTAATCTAAATAATCTAGGTTGGGGATTTCCTGGTTGCGGATGGAGGGTAACTGTCCCTAATTCCGTAAATCCAAAACCCAAACTTTGCCAAATTCCAGCAGCAACTCCATCCTTATCAAACCCGGCGGCTAAACCCACGGGATTAGCAAAATTTAAACCCCACAATTGTTGCTGTAAACGGATATCCTGTAAACAGAATGATGGTTTAAGTTGAGATTCTAGCCAATTTAGGGGTGAATTAGACTGATTTTGGTCAATCCAACTCAGGACTTCTAAAGCGCGATGATGGGCCCATTCTGGATCAATTTTGAGTCCATAAAATAAAAGGGGTTTAACGGCGCTGCGGTAAATATCCAAAATAGTCTCCTATGCTTAGGTCTTAATTCCCAGTTTTAAATTTAGTCTATTTTTTGAGCAAAATGGTGAAATATTAAGGGTAAGATAGAAGCATCAGCCAGATCAACGGGTAGAGTATTTTTCTTCCCCTATACCAGAAAACTGCACAGGTTTAGGATCTTAATTAAAATTTTAGTTTTTAATGTTAATTAAAATATACAATTCGGGAGTTTATTATGGGTCAATTTGAAGAATCGACCGCATTAGAGCAACCCATCATGACATTGGGGCGTGTTCTCCAGACCCTACAAGATGAAGACAATGTTGATGTTTTAATCGAAACGATTTTAAACTATTTAAAAACCGAGTTTAATTATAGTTTAATTTGGATTAGTTTATATGATCGTTTAGATCATCGTTTAATTGGCAAAGGAGGAGTTACCCCAACGGAAGATAATTGGTTAATCAAACAAAGATTTGTCTTATCTCCTGGAGATTTACTCGAACAGTTAGTAATTCAAATGCGACCTTTAGTTGTCCCCGATCTGCGGTCAGAAACTCGCGCTGGAGNATGGCAAAAAGCTGCCCAAGCCTTTAATATTCAGGGGTCAATTTTATTCCCCATGCGCTATAAAGATCGCTGTTTTGGTGTGGTTTTATTAGGATCAACCGAGTGGGGAATTTCTCCGAGTTCAACGGAAAAAGAACTAATTTCGATGGTTTTAGGAACCTTAGCGACTTCTTTATTTCAAATTGAAACCACTTGGATGTATCAACAAACCAAAAGACCTGACCAACCTTTTTTGAAACTTTTAACTCAATTTAGAACCCTGAATACTTTAGATCGATGTTTGGAAGTAGCGGTAGAAACAACCCATGAATTTATTGAACCGACTCGGACAAATGTGTATTGGTATTATCGAGAAGGCCGTTATTTTTGGCGGCGGGCGAGTAATCAACAAAAACTTCCCAGTGTCAGTTTAATGAAACAATCGGCTTCGGGGGTAACAGTACAGGATTTAGGGGAATTTTATCAAGCGTTAACTTCCGATCATTTAGTGTCTATTGGAGAGTCTTATAGTTCCTTAAGAGCGGATACAACGGAACGATTAATGGAGAAAATTCGCGCCCGTTCCCTATTAGCAGTTCCGATTCTTTTTAATCAAGAAATGTTAGGATTTATTGCCGTTGAAGGTCAAAATCCGAGGATTTGGCAGGAAAATGAAAAACAATTTTTGCGGGGTGTGGGACAATTAATTTCCCTAACTGCTCCCTTAGCGGAAATGGAAGTTAAAATTCGACAAGCGGAATTAGATCAATCCTTAACTGCTAAAGTTACCCGTACTATTGTTGATGATCAAGATTGGCAACTTTCTTTAAAGACTACCGCTAATCTATTGTGTCAGCGATTAAATGCGGGACGATTTTTATTAATTAAACGTCATCTTAAAACAGCAAAATTTGAGATTATTTATCAATATTATCCTTTAAATAGAAACGCAATTTTTTCGCCTTTAGATTCTCTGAGTTCCCAAGATTGGCAATCTTTAAAAAATCAGAACGAAATTTTGCTAATTGAAAATTATGATGAAGATGAAAAATTAAAACCTTGGCGCAATCAACTCAAGGATGCCGGAGTGCGATCGCTCATTCTTTGCCCGATTAACTCTTGTTTGACTTCGGAAAAAAATCAACAAGACAATACACCTCAAGAGTGGTTATTAATCGGTCATGATGCTCCCAGAACTTGGGATCGAACCGAACAAAAATTAGTTAAAATTGTGGGTCAACAATTAAGTGTGATTCTCCGTCAATGGAAGTTAAATCAACGAATTAAATCTCAAGAAGAATTTAATCAAGCCTTAGAGCAGGGCTGGTCAATCTTAGAAAAAACTGAGCAATTACAAGACCTAGAACAACAATTTACAGAAAAAATAGCCCAATTATCAAAAAGTCCTTTAGTTCTATTATTAACCTGGCTAGAAGGAGCCAAAAAAGCAAAAGTTGCCCATTGTATTGCTCGTCAATCTAAATTTTATATTGACTCAGAGCGGTTAATTTCTATCGCTAAAGATCCTTTAATTCAACACGCTTTATCAACAAAAACAATGTTTTTGTGGCCGGTACAGGAGCTATCTGCTTATACTCGCCAATGGTTTACAAGCACCGTCGATAAAATTTTAGTCACTATCCTGCATACCGCTTCTGAACACGATCCTACGGGTATTTTGATTGTTGCTGATCCTGAGCAAATTCAAACAGAATCTGGCATATCTTTAACTCTGCTTAATTCCTTGATCATGCAGTTTTCTTGGTCACGGCGCTATCTCAGAATTCAAGAGGTATTAACAACTCAACACGAAGAATTACAATGGATGAATTGGTATAAACAACGGCGCTTAGAAGAATTGTATCGAACCGTGGGCGGAGGACTGAAACAATTAAACGAATTAAATCAATCTCCATTTCAATCAACCGATCCACAAAAAAACCAACTTTCCCATTTACGCTATCAACAATTACTCCGTCAAATGGGAAGCGCTTTAGCTTCTACCAGTTCTTTAATTAAACAGGAACAATGGCGACTTCATCATCAAAATGATATTATTCCAATTACTAATTTATTGCGAAGGGTGGGGGAACGAATCAATGCTATTATTAGAAATAAACAAATCCAATTAGTGATTAAACAACAGGAAAATTTTAATGTTATTGGCGATCATATTAAATTAGAACTGGTTTTTTATGAAATATTATTAACCACCTGTCACCGCGCTGAACCAGGTGGCGTCATTGAGATGATCACTCAACCTTTAAATGATCATCAATTACAACTAATGATTACAGATTATGGTATAATTAACCCGCAACTAATTCTGGAGTTAAAAATCGGTCATTCTCCCGATTTACTTGCTCCCTCTCCCCTATCTTCTCCCCCAGGTCAACAGCTTTTAATTTGTCAACAAATGTTAGAAAAAATGGCAGGAAAATTCCTAATAGAATCAGGAGAAAATCAACAAATTATAACTCGGATTATTTTAACTTTAGCTCCAGCAAGCTAGATCAATGATTTACTAATAACTTGTACGGACGGGTGGCTCAAGATTGAAGTAATGAATATAAAAATTACTTCTAAAACTGATAACTGATCACTGATAACTGATTAATATGTTACTTTCCCTAAGAATAGAAAACTTTGCTTTAATTGATCATTTAGATTTAGATTTAGGTAGCGGTTTAAATGTATTTACCGGAGAAACCGGAGCCGGAAAGTCAATTATTTTAGATGCTGTTGATGCAATTTTAGGGGGAAAAGTAGACCGTCGTTCCATTAGAACAGGAGCTACAAGATCATTATTAGAAGGAACATTTGAGATCGAAAAAAAATGGTTTAATTGGTTAACAGAACAAGAAATTGATTTAGTCGATGGCAGTTTAATTGTTTGTAGTCGGGAAGTAGTAATTACCGGAGACAAACTTCGCAGTCGATCCCGGGTTAATGGGGTATTAGTTAATCGAAAATTAATTGAACAACTGCGCGATCGCTTAATTGAAATTACCGCCCAAGGACAAACCTTACAACTCGGTCAACCTGAACTACAACAGGAATGGTTAGATCTCTATGGCGGTCAACCCTTAATCAAAGCCAGAAAAGCCGTAGCATCGACCTATACCCAAGCTCAAACCTGTAGCCATGCCCTAGAAAAACGCCGTCAATTTGAACAGCAACGCCTACAGAGATTAGATTTATTAACCTATCAAATTCGAGAATTAGATACAGCTACTTTAACCACAGCCGACGAATTAGAACAATTACAAATTGAACATCAAAGGTTGAATCATATTGTTGAACTTCAACAACAAAGTTATCAAATTTATCAAGCCCTATATCAAAGTGAAACCGGGTTAGCGGCGGCGGATTTATTAAGCCAAGCGGAAAACAAACTCAGTGATTTAGTCGAATATGATCCCCAACTTCAACCTATTTTAGAAATAGTCAGTGAAGCGGTGGCTCAAATTACCGAAGCCGGAAGACAAATTGGCAGTTATGGTGAACAATTAGAATCCGATCCTCAACGCTTAGAAGAAGTAGAAGATCGCATTCGAGACTTAAAACAAATTTGCCGCAAATATGGACAAACTTTAGAGGAAGTGATCGAATATTATCATCGCATTCAAGAAGAATTAAAGGATTTAGAAGATGAAGATCAATCAATTGAATCCTTAGAACAGACCTATCAACAGGCAGTTCAAGCCCTAAAAGAAACCTGTCAATATCTAACTAACCTGCGTCAAAAAGCCGGCCATGAATTAGAAACCCATCTCCTCAAAGAACTCAAACCTTTAGCGATGAATAATGTTAAATTTCAAGCCGAAATTCATCCGATTTCCCCGACAGCTATGGGGGCGGATCAGATTCAATTTTGCTTTAGTCCCAACCCCGGAGAACCCCTGCAACCCTTGGGGGCGATCGCATCGGGGGGAGAAATGAGTCGGTTTCTCTTAGCTTTGAAAGCCTGTTTTTCTCAAATTGCTGGGTCGGGAACTTTGGTATTTGATGAAATTGACGTCGGGGTATCGGGACGAGTGGCCACCGCCATTGCTCAAAAACTCCACCAACTAAGTCAACGCCATCAAGTCCTCTGTGTCACCCACCAGCCCCTAGTTGCGGCCATGGGAGATCATCATTTTCGGGTAATCAAAGAAACTATCCAAACCGACTTAGAACCCAATTCCCAGGCCCCAGAAACCCGCACCGTCGTTCGTGTCAGTCAGTTAACCTCCCCCCAACGTCGGGAAGAGTTGGCTCAATTGGCCAGTGGAGAATCGGCCCAAGAAGCGATCGCCTTTGCTGAGTCCCTTTTGACCCAAGCTGCGTTGATGAAGAATTAGGTTTGACACCAAAAACTCCAAAATTATGACAAAATAAAGCTATTAATTGGTAACTAATAATATGTAATAGGATATGAGATAGTTAAAATTTATCCCTGAACATTCAATGAGGATAGGACAATGAATGCTTTAACTGTCAATTTGAAATCATTAATAGAAATGACTGATGAGCAATTTTTTCAGCTATGTCAAAACAACCGGGAATTGAGATTTGAAAGAAATGCCAATGGAGAGTTAATAATTATGCCACCAACGGGAGGAGAAACGGGAAACAAAAATGCGAGAATCACTCAACAGGTAATGAATTGGACTGATGTTGATGGTACTGGCATTGCTTTTGATTCTTCGACTTGTTTTAAATTGCCGAATGGTGCAGATCGCTCTCCTGATGCTTCTTGGATCAAGTTAGAAAGATGGGATGCTTTAACTGATGAAGAAAAACAAAAGTTTCCCCCTATTTGTCCTGATTTTGTAATTGAGTTACTTTCTCCTAGTGATAGTTTGAAGACTACACAGGAAAAAATGGGGGAATATATAGATAATGGTGTGCGTTTGGGTATATTAATTAATCGTAAATCTCGTCAAGTAGAGATTTATAGACCAGGAAAAGAGGTTGAGGTTTTAGAT
>B570J29639_100125_pt1 | contig 10147 bp, 10 predicted proteins | sample LakMenEpi27Sep09_FD_29639 | JGI IMG/M metagenome (IMG submission 29639)
CCAGCCGCCAGGGGAATTGCTAATATATTATAACCGAATGCCCAGAATAGATTTTGACGAATTTTATTAAAGGTGGCGCGACTTAATTGGATGGAATCAACAATACTAATTAAGGAATTTCGCATTAATACAATATCTGCGGTTTCATTCGCCACATCCGTCCCGGTTTGTAACCCAATTCCAATATCTGCTTGTGCTAAAGCGGGTGCATCGTTAATCCCATCTCCAACCATTGCCACGACTTGACCCAGTTGTTGTAGGCTTTGAATTAGATTAACTTTCCCTTCCGGTCGGACTTCGGCAAANATATCCTCTGATTTTAAGTTTAACTCAATTGCGATCGCATTGGCAACGGATTGGCGATCGCCAGTTAATAAAATTACCCGTAACCCCAGATTTTGTAACTGGGAAACCGTTGATTTAGCATCGGTTTTCAGGGGGTCACTCATTGCCATTAACCCGACAACTTTACTATCTATTGTAACATAAACTAGGGTTTTTCCTGAAAATTCCGGTAAAGTTTCAGGACAGTTAATTTTGTGTTCAATTAACCCNGCTAAATTGCCGACAAATATGGTCTGATTCTCGATAATAGCCGAAACCCCTAAACCCGGTTCGGTTTGAAAATCCGATGCCATTAATAACGATAAATTCTGGTCTTTCGCTTCTGTTAAAATAGCTTCAGAAATCGGATGATTTGAACCCTGTTCTACCGTTGCCGCTAATTGTACTATTTGTTGTGGAGATAACTCAGAAATAGTAATACAATCTGTTACCCTGGGAGAACCTGTAGTTAAGGTTCCAGTTTTATCAAAAACAACCGTATTCAGTTGATGTACCCGTTCTAAAATATCCCCACCTTTGATTAATAATCCCCTTTCTGCCCCCATTCCCGAACCCACTAAAATAGCAGTGGGTGTGGCTAATCCTAACGCACAGGGACAGGCAATTACTAACACGGCAATTGCTAATTTCAAACTTAATAATAAAGGGGCATTCGTGGCTATTTCTATTCCAGCTAAGGGAATTACATCCGGCCAAATTCGAGTTCCTAACCCATACCAAAATAAAAAGGTTAAACTCGCTAAACTCATGACAAAATAGGTAAAATATCCCGCGACAATATCGGCTAATTTCTGTATCGGGGCTTTACGAGTTTGGGCGGTTTCAACTAATTGTACAATTTGTGCTAAAATAGTATCGGAACCCGTGCGGGTTGCCTCAATTAAAATCACTCCGGTTTGATTAATAGTTCCCGCCGAAATATCATCACCAATTTGTTTTAAAATCGGCATAGATTCCCCCGTTAACATTGATTCATCAACGGTTGTTTTCCCGAACCTAATTTCCCCATCAACGGCTATTTTTTCCCCAGGTAATACCTGTAACCATTCCCCAACTTTAACTTGTTCAGCAGGAATTTCCACACTATTTAAAATTGCATTATCCTGAGATTGAGGTGCGACTAAACGGGCGGTAGTTGGTTGTAAAGCAATTAAAGATTGAAAGGCGGTGGCGGCTCGTTGTCGAGCGTGCTGTTCTAGGGTTTTTCCTAATAAAATAAACCCTAATAACATTACAGGTTCATCAAAGAAACATTCCCAACCCAATTGGGGAAATAATAAGGCGACAAAACTGGTTAAATAAGCGGTGAGAGTTCCCAGTCCCACTAAGGTATTCATATTGGGGGAATTATTAATTAAACTACGCCCACCATCAATAATAATAGAACGGGCGGGAAATAATAAAGCAATGGTAGCGAGTCCCCAATGAAACCAAATATTACTTAATAGATGAATATGGGGAAAGCCAAAATGATGTAAATGTCCAATACTTGATAATAATAATAACAGACCACAGGTAACAATCCGTTGAATTTGTTTTCCCATGTCCTGGCGATGTCTTTCTTGTAGCTCCTTTAATTTTTCCGTAGCTGAAGATGTTAAATTACGGAGTTGGGTGGGAAACCCGGTATTCGTTAAAATTTCAGCCAGACTTTCCGGGTTAATTTGGTTCGCGGCACATTCAACCCTTGCCACTTCCGTCGCCAAATTCACAGAAACAGAAATCACCCCCTGCTGTTGGAGTAGTTGACGTTCCACCGCTTTTACACATCCCGCACACTGCATCCCGGATACATCTAAAATAATCGTTTCGGTTGGGGGTGGGGTTAAGGTTTCATCAGTCAGAGGTTGGGAAGCAAGCTGCATAAAGGTTTTGAGTATTGGTACTTATCAAAGAAAAAATATAATTATTTGTGATAATCCCCCGATTAGATCCCCCTAAATCCCCATTAAAAAGGGGGACTTTGAATTTGATTCCCTCTTAAAAAGCAGGGTCAAGGAAGGGATCTAATCCCCCCCTTTTTAATGGAGTTAGGGGGGATCAAATTCTCTTAACAATCAATTGCGGAGGCTAAGAAAAAAGCTCACCAACAGTCCTCTCAAGATTATAAAGGTTTCTGAGGATTTTCTTAAGACNGNGATTGTAAATTTNGGATAAACTTAACATATAATTGTCCTACTGCTTCAAGTATTAATAACTTTTGTTAAGTTGTGACTCTTTTNTGNTCCATTCGTCAAAATTGATGTACGGACNTTTCGAGTCAAACCTTAATCAACAAAGGGATCATCAGTTGTCAGTTGTCGCTGAACAGTCAACCGTCGGTGTATNTCCTCGCCATTCCCCTAGCATAATGGAAACCTTAGAATTCATCATCTATCCAGATGGCCGTGTGCAGGAGAAAGTTACTGGCATTGTTGGGTCTTCCTGTGCGGAAGTAACTGCCGCCCTCGAAGCCGAATTAGGTATCGTACTAACTCAGGAAACCACTTCTGAATATTACGCCCGTACCCAACAACAGTCAGAGACCGCGACAAACCAAGTCGGTTCGAGCCATTGGTAAATTCTGTTTTTGAGTTCACTGAAAATCTCGTTAAAAATAGCTAACTATGTCACACTTTAGCCAAATTAAGACCCAAATTCGGAATCTGACCTCATTAGAAACTGCTTTAAGTGATCTGGGCATTGACTGGAAAGCTGGCCCAAAAGAGGTTCGCGGTTATCAAGGTCAAACCCGTCCCGCCCAAGTAGTCATTGAACAAGACAACGGTTATGACTTAGGTTTTACTTGGAATGGCCAAGAATATGAGTTTGTTGCTGATTTACAATTTTGGCAACAAGCAGTTCCCGTTGATCGGTTTTTAAGCAAAATCACTCAACGCTATGCTTACCACACCGTTGTTAACGAAACCAGCAAACAAGGGTTTCAAGTTTCAGAACAACAAAATCATCAAGATGGTTCCATCCGCTTAGTTTTACAACGCTGGAGTGCCTAATGTCTGATGGGTCTGTATCGCTAACTGATCCCGTATCCGAGCGTTCTGGACTAGAACCAGAATTGGGCGGATTTTTGCGAAATGCACCGGAACGTTCTGGGCTTGAACCGGAACTCGGCGGTGTATTGCGGCAAAAAGGGGTTTATGTGGATGAACTCACCTGTATCGGGTGTAAACACTGTTCCCACGTCGCTCGGAATACTTTTTTTATTCAAGAAGATTATGGTCGAGCGCGGGTATTTAGACAGGATGGCGATACATCCGTGTTAATACAGGAAGCAATTGATACTTGTCCGGTTAATTGTATTAATTGGGTGGATTACACTGAACTAAAACGTTTGGAAGTAGAACGTCAAGATCAGGTAATTCCTGTGGTTGGTTTCCCTGTAGAAGCGGGTTTAGCTAACCGGAAACGTCAGAAACAAAAACGGAAACAAGATAATTCTTTAACCGAATAACTGATTTCTGGCGGGCTGAAAACTGCCATTTTTTTATATTCATTTAATTGGTATTGGGCAAAAGGAGAATATTCTGCTTTTGCCTATTTTAATCTTCCGTTTAATCAGGAAGGTTTAGTATTAAATCCTTTTAAAGTTGTTCAGGATCAATTCCTAATTCTCGGAGTTTAGCGGCTAACTTATCAGCCCGTTGCTGTAACGTTTCTCGTTGTTGTCGTTCTTGAATAACAACTTCTTCAGGCATTAAAACCAATTCTCCTCCTGTTGTAAAAAATCGTAATTTATTATCAAGAATCCCTAAAAATAGGTCTAATTGTTGACTCCATAACCAGCCATTTTCATTGGGTGGAATGGGTTGATATTGACCCTCAACAATATGAAATCCGGCAAATTCTAAAGTCTTTGGGTCAAACCAAAAATAGTCTGGGGTACGAAAAACATCCTGATAGATTTCTTTTTTTTCTCCGCGATCAGTATTAGCCGTTGTTTTGGATAACATTTCAATGATTACATTAGGATATTTGCCATCTTCTTCCCAAACAACCCAACTATTACGGGGTTTTCGTTCAGTTCCCAAAACTACAAAAAAATCTGGCCCGCGAAATTCTTCGGATTTTTTTTGACGTTGACTATAATAAATGGTTAAGTTGCCAATCGCATAAAAATCATCTCGATTTTGCCATAACCATTCTAATGAGTTGAGTAAAAGTAGAATTTGGCGGAGATGGAGTTCGCTTTCCAATGGAGGCTCCTGACTCAATAAATCACTGGGCGGAAATTGCACTTCAGGGAGAAGTGTTGGGGTTTGAATTTGTTCTTCAACAATAGACATTATTGAATGTCCGTTAGGATGACTGTTTTTTTATTATAGTTTATAAAAATAGCAATGGTACTAGCCGCGCCTTCTGGTGCATCACTTATAATAACTATAATCCCATAGCTTTCTAATCAGAACTATGACTCAATTTACTTTAAACTTAGAAACTATTGATTTATCAAAAAATTGTAGGGGCGGGTTCTTCGAGAGCTTTGTCACTTCACCCCAATATTACTAAACCCGACCCACTCCTTCTCGTTAGCTTAATTTGTAATCAAAGGGTATAATCAGGGAACAAGGGAAAAAAAATTCCGTAAATTTACTGATGACACTTGAGAAATATTAATTTATAATATTCTATTGAGGGTATCATTAAGCAGTTTATGTCTGGAGAAGTTTATCACATTTTTATTCCTGACCAGATTGCAAGTCATGGAGGCAACCAAAAAGTCATTCTGCGATCTGGTAAATCCTATGATGTCACAATCCCCGATCAATTGCAAGAAGGATCTAAACTAAGATTAAAAAAATCTGGTTTAGATAAAAATGATGTTCTGTTGATTCTTCATACTTTATATGATAAAAATAATAGTTATCAACAGATAATTAATGATTTAATTAGGAATTGCGACATTAAATATGATAGCAAAGTCAGATGTATACAATCCTATGAAAATATTCGAGAAAATCAATTAAATGATGATCTAGCAGCTATTGATTTATTAGATTTTATAGTTGACAGCAATAAAAAAAATTTAGATTATGAATTCGTTCAACGATATCAATTAGCCAGCGAAAATTATCGTCTACTTTGGATTGAGGAATGTTTAGAAAAATCTTTAGAAGTTTCCCGTCTTTCTGAACACAAAAAACAAGCCTTAAGGGGAATTTATCAATGTGTGAGGGCAGGTGAAGCCATTGGGAAGCTAGATTATCTTAATGATCTTGATTCCATAATTACTAATTCTAATATTCCCGTAACTGTTAAACAGAGATATTTGAATGCCAGCGTAACATCAAAAGCTATTACAACAGAATTATTTATTATTAATTTAATCGAAGATAAAGTTATATCAAAAGTACAAAAAGAAAAATATTTATTTGTTTATATTCAAGTTCGAGATAATCAAAAAATTACCGATTTGCAGCAATTACTGAAACTGGATGAATTAGTTCTTAATTCAAATATTCCTGAAGAATGTAAAGTTATTTATAAGTTAGCCTCAGAGCGAGTATTTGAGCAAAAGAATGAGGAAAACTCAAATAATATTATAGACAGGGTTGCTAAAGTTACTAAATCTGTCAAAAAAGCTGCTCAAATTGTGCCGAATGCTCATGCAGTTTTGGGGCATTTAGGAGTAGAAGCAGGAACAAAAGTTGCCATTGCAGGTTTATCAGGTGGAGCCGCGACTAATGCAACACTAGCGGTTTTAGGAGGAGGTTCTGTTGCCGCCGGGGGTTTAGGAATGTTAGGAGGATTAGTAGTAGTAACGGGGGGAGCCGCATTAATTGGAGCCGCAACTTTAGTTTCCATTGTGTCCGTCTCTCAAATGGATACAGAAGATAAAGTTAATTTAGGAATAGCGGCTGTTGCAGGAACATTAACCAGTGCTGCGACTATTGCAACCGCTTGGGCTGCGGTGGGAGCTTTTGGTGTAGCGGGTACAGGAACAGCCATTGGCACATTATCAGGGGCGGCGGCTTATAGTGCGATTATGTCAGCCTTGGGCGGAGTTAGTTTCATGACAGGAGGGGCGGCTTTAATTGCTGCGGGTGCAGGTTTTGGCATTTACAACTTACTGAAAAATAAAAAAAATAATCCCAAACAGTTAGAAGCAAGACTTTATACTTTATTAGAACATCAAACCCATCATTTAATGACTGTATTTAACTATTATCTATCAGAAAAAACAAACGAATATTTTTTAGCTCCTAATATTCCTTTAGATAAACTTGCTAATGCACTTTATAAGTATGTAAATCTTGAACAAGGAGAAAGAGTATTAGCTTTAGTCGATCAAAGTTTATTCGGTTCAGGAAAAGTTGGTTTAGTATTTACTGAAAATCAATTGATTTGGCAAGAAATATGGCAAGAACCAAAATCATTGAGATATTCTAATTTTCCAGACGTGGGTTGTAGTTTGCCAAATTTCTCTAATGAAAAATTAGATTCTACTTTATACAATTTATTACGAGAATTGAAAGAAATTTATCAGTTCAATAAAATAGAAAATTTGCCGGAGAATAAAATAGAAAATTTAGATGATGCTGATAAATTGATTCAACAAATTGAGATGCTTAATCAAATCTGTGAATCTTGTATTTCTCTTGAACCCCATATTAAAAATCTTAATCGTATTTTATAATCACAAGGAGATTAAACGATGAATTCAGTTGAAGAACTAGCTAGACTTCAAAAACGCTTTCAAGAAGCAGCAAAAGTTATTGATGATTTATCTCGAATCAAGCAAGAATTAGAGCAATTATCAAAAAGTTATAAAGATAAATTATCTAACAACTCTTTTGAATTATCTCAAACTAAACAAGAAATTGACTCTCTATCAATTAACCATAAAGAATATAAAAAATATTGGCATGAAACTTTTAATGCTATACACAATAAAACTGAAAATATTTTGACTCAAATTAGCCAGATTGAAAATAAAATTCAGTCTGAAATTGATGAAAGCAAAACTGATTTAGACAAACTACAAAAAAGATTAGACGAAACAGAATCTTTTTTAAGTGAATTTAAAAATAATGTTCAGTTCAACAGAAATTTAACCATAGCTTCTTGTTTAATTGGGTGTATTGCTATAGGTTTAAGCCTCTATACTATATTATTTTTACCGAGAAATTCTGCTATTACCGCTTCATCGTCTCCACAAGAGTCTAGTCCTAATTTAGTTTCTCCCTCAACTGAAAACCCATCAATTAAAGTTGATTTTTTCCGAGAAGCTGTTAATAAAGCGACCCGAGCATCAACTTTAGCGCAATCGGCAAAGTCTAAAGATGACTGGAATTTAGTTGTCAATGAATGGCAAAGTGCTATTGATATGATGAGATCAATTTCTCCGTCAAGCTCTAATTATGAAATAGCTCAAAAAAAGGTTATAGAATATCAAAAAAATCTGAATTATGCAACACAACAAGCGGAACAAATGAGTCAATAAAATTAATTTTTAATTATTTAAAGTATAGCGGTCGTAGTGCGAGCGTCCTCGCTCACTGGATAACTCTAAGTGACTTGATAACTTGAGGTGCTAATAGGTGCGTGGGGGAAGCTATACACGCACCCTACAGGCGAGAAAAATTGATCTCAATTGTATTTTGATTTGTGATTAATAGCCTAAATCACTTCATCGGATTATATTCAGCTAATAATTTTTCTAACTTAGCTTGATCAACTTTAGATAATAATTTGTCCGCTTCATAATTATCTCGAACAGTTTTAGCTAAAGTAAAAGAAGACCCCACCGAAAAGGTTAAACCCATNCCCATAAATCCTTTCACCCAAATATCAACAGGAAGGTAAGCAATACCGACGGCGGTTGTGGATACAGCTAGAATAAAAGATAGCCAAACTTGAAGAATCCAAGCTGATGTATCTTTTTGTGCCAACATTTGTTTATTGCTCATAATAGTTACTACCTTGGGGCGTTATTGTTAATAATATTGTAGTTTTGAGCCATAAAATCCCTCAGCCACCATGGACAGTTTTAGAAACTGTCTAAGTAAGTGAGCGAGAAAATCAACAAGTATGTAATGAAAAGTCAACTTTGTTGCTCTGAGTGAAATTTCATCCGTTTTTTGGATTGTCGCCAGAACAGAAACCCGGTTTCTTGGCTTCTCAAGTCTCCTCTAACCAAGTTTGAATCGCTGATAACAGATTGGGTTGATGGGGGGGAAAGCCTTTTAACGGTGCTTCTAAGGATTTGTCCGTTAGCCACGCAAGGGTGCAGGGTGTGCATTCTATGGATTTGGGACAGTGGTATTTTTTGACGAGTTGCAGGTAGATGTCGGCGGCGGGTTTCGTGGAATCCTTGGGGTAGTGGTAAGATGGAAAAATCAATTCAAGNTTGTTTTATGTCAAATCCTGAATTATTGGCAAAACTTCAGCAGTTATCCCCTGCTGAGAAGGTTGAAATGATCCAGTTTTTAACGGCTGAATTGACGAAAGAAGAAGGTTTAAAATCCTTAGATAATGACGTGGTTTATCGTCTTTGGTCGCCTTATGATTATGGTGACGCTGCTCAGAAATTAATGAGCTTATTAGAATAAGAAGAAGCGAAAGAAAATGCGAAATGCTAAACAATATAGTTTGAATTAGGTGCGGGTCTTGGGGTTTCGCTTCTTTGTAGAAAATGACGAATATATTTGTCATATTTTTTGTAAAAAATCTTTGTAAGTTAAAATTTCTGTCCTCTCAAAATTCACCAAACTTAATAAATCTCTATCTCCTGTAATTAAAAAATCAGCTTGACTATCTTTAGCTAAAGCTAATAAATAATTATCTTTAGCATCTCTACAAATAGAAATTTCTGAGGTTATTTCTATAGATAAACCAATAATATTCAACAATTCCAGCAATTCTTGGACTTTCGNNACTGGAAAATATTTTTGGAGTTTTGGTCTTTGAGTTACTAGATTAATTTCCTCTAGGAGTTGGTTGCACAAGACAANTTGGAGCGTTTTATTGACGATTAATTGTTTGAGATTNGCTAATTCTTTACCAATCAAGAANCTAATCCAAAGATTCGTGTCTATAATTACTTTAAGAGGCTGGTTTTCTGGCATAAATTTCGCTTCTAACTGCTTCAACTTCTTCGGTAATAGTTTCTAAAGAGAGTTCATCGGTTTTGAATGACTCTAAAAGGNCTGTTAATTGGCTGTTTAATACTTCTTTTTCAAGTTCTTGGCTTAACAGCAATTTTTCTGGATATGGCAGTTGTTTGACCAAGGCTAAAACTTGTTCAAAGTTCAGGGAAAGTTGATAGCTGGCTGGAGTCATTGTTCGTTACGCTTAGGGTTTTCCGATATTTTATCTCAAATTTGTGGATTGAGGATAGTTTCATGTCTCTAAGATAGTCCGTTGCAACCAAGTAATAATAGTTTGAATCAGGTGCGGATCTTGGGGTGAGAAAGTGGGAATGGTGGCATGGGGTGAGTCGGTGATAACGCAGATTGTAGCCTCGAAGCGAGTGAGAGAATCGAGAAAAGTTTGGCTAAAACCTTGAGGTTTCGCCTCTTCGTAGAAAATGAGGATGGGGTGTTTTTCCCAGTCTAGGAGTTGCCAGTAGATTTTGAGTTCTGTGAGGGTGCGGGGTGTGCCTTCAGTGGATTTGGGGCAGTGGTGTTTTTTGACGAGTTGCAGGTAGATATCGGCGGCGGGGTTATCGCGGTTATCGAATTTGCTACCGTCGATGCAGAGGAGTTGGAGGGTTTGGTGGAGGTTGGTTTCGGTGAGTTGGGCTTGCAGGATTTGGGGGAGTTGGGCGAGGTTGAGGGTTTGGATGAGGGGGGAGGTTTGGGTG
>B570J29639_100147_pt1 | contig 9391 bp, 6 predicted proteins | sample LakMenEpi27Sep09_FD_29639 | JGI IMG/M metagenome (IMG submission 29639)
CGATCAATATCTTGGGTAATTTNATCAAAATTTGTTTGATTTTCAGAAATATGTTCTAGGGTAGAAATACTAAAAACACAATCAAAATATTGATTAGGAAGTTCAGCGTTAAAGTTGCCAATATAATCTAAAACAATACGGGAGTTAGCATAATTTGTAATCTGATTAGGGCCATTTCCTACCCCTTCAAATTTATCTAAATTCCAGCATTCATAATCTTGTTTTAATGCTTCTAATACTCTGGAATTCCCCCCACCAATTTCTAATAATTTTGAACCTTTGGGTAAATTTTGGGTAATAAAATTATAGACTAATAAATCTTGATAAATTTTTAGATCGCAAGCATCGGGATTAATATTAATATAGGCTTTAAACCGTTGAAATTGATTAAAATGACTCCGTTTAGAATAGGTAAAATCTTGAAAATCAAGCGGTTTTTTTTCTGATTTTAAGTTTTGCATAGTTTTGATTAAGGTATTTTGGATAATTGCAGCCATTTTTGACCAGGAATATTGAGAAGATTGTTGTAAACCTGCTTCAATTAAAGGTTGACGAATTTCGGTTTTTTGAATTTCTTCTAATGCTTGTAACATTTCTAAAACCTGATCTTCATTAACATAATAAGCCGCTGTTTTGGCAATTTCTGGAATTGAACCTTTTCGACAGGTAATTACCGGACAACCGCAAGCCATCGCCTCTATAATTGGCATCCCAAACCCTTCATATTTAGAGGGATAAACCAATGCAGTTGCGCCGGAATACGCCTGTTTTAATTCCTGATCATCCAGTTGCAATAAGTTAATTTTAAACTGTTGCATATAGGGATAAAAATCTGCTTCTAAAGTTGGTTCTCCACCGACACAAACAATTTCAAAATCCTGATTATTTTTGAGTTGAGTTAGGGCTTTAAAAAATAATAAAGTATTTTTATAGCCTCCCGCACCCAAACGTTGACCGACTAAAATAAAATAGGGTTTATTGATGCTATGCTTAAATTTAAACTGTTGAATTTCTCCTGGAGTTGCGGGGGAAAAAACAGCCGGAACACCACAATGGGCGACGGTAATTTGATTTTTATTAATATTAGGGAAAAAGTGAATTAAATCTTGGGCTGTGTTTTCAGAAATCGTAATATANGCNGATGCGTGTTTAATTCCATGATGTTTTTCTTGCCACATGGGAATAGTTAAATCCAGTCCTAATTGTTCTGGAATCATATCATATCCCATAAAAACCGAAGGTGTTGTTAGGGGAGTTGTATAATAGGTGGAAATGAACAGATCCGCATTTTCTTGATCACAGATTTTTTGTAATAATTGCCGATCTTCTTCAATTTTATCATAATTATATTCGGGAATTTGATAATATTTAATCCCAGGAATTTTAGGCGTAGTCCCTTCCCTGTCTAAAACAACAATTTGTTGAGCAAAATCTTTTGTAGACCATGCTTCTAGTAAGGATTTCCAAACCCTCGCAATTCCGGTATTACGAATCTGGAAAAATACACCATCAATAATAATTTTACTAGAATTTTTACCGGAATTAATCTGTTTTCGAGTTGCTACGGCTTTTAAAAAATCCTGTTCAATTAAGGAAGGGAGAGAATTAGAAGCAGATTCTATAGACACAGCTTTTTTCCATGCTGATCCTGATATTTTTGTTTGGGTTAATAGATGTAAACTACTCCCATCAGAATATAAGTTTAACTTAAATTTCTCCGCAATTTTTACCAAAGATTGATAGGTATAAATAGAAATATGTTGACCTTCATGGAGAGCATAATACCACCATTGATCCGGTTGAGGATGATCCGCCGGAAGTAGTTGGGTACTGAATAATAAATTTTTAGAAAACTTTAATAATTTTTCAATTTCCTCAAGGGGATCAACAAAGTGTTCAAAAACCTCAAAAGCCGTAATTAAATCATAGTTTTCTTGTTGATTTCCTTCAAATCCCTGATAAAATATATTTTGACAATATTGATCATATCCATAAAAATCAAACCCAAAATCTCGCATCAATCGCACAAATAAACCATAACCACATCCATAATCTAAAAACTTGCCTTTGGAATTAAAACATGATATAATTAACTCTTGAGTGATTTGAGAAAATTTAAAATTTCGTGCCACTAATCCCACATCACTCATAGCAATTGGATCAGCATAAGCGACCTCTAACCAATAGGGTTTTTCAGTTTGCACAAACCCACAAACCGAACATTTAAAATAATCAACAGTATAGCGATTTAAGACCGTAGCTTGAGCAAAATAAGGGGATATAGAACCACAAACTTTACAAAGGGAATTTTGGGTAAATTTTGATTGACTTTTAACTTGCACTATGGTTTAACCTTAAACTCAACTGAGGGAAAAATCTTTTACTATATTACTGCGCGCGAGTGCTGGGGCGATCATTAGTGTCAACTTCAGGCTAAAACTAGGGTAGAAAACTGAAATCTTCTCTAAGGGGCGATCAAGAGCTTTATCCTTAACCAATTGAGATCACCAAACAAGACCCGACGCACTGTTGATGAAAAATACGTTAAGATTAGTAACAATACCATAACAATGAGTCCTGTAGACTCGCCGCAACAGTAGGAGGATAGACCTCGGTGAATAAACGCTGGAGAAATGTGGGGTTATACGCCCTGCTTGCCATTGTAGTCTTAGCATTAGCAACTGCCTTTTTTGATAAACAGCCCCAAACCCGGGAAAGCTGGAAGTATAGTACCTTTATTCAAGAAGTCAAGAGTAATAAAGTTGAACGGGTCAGTCTCAGTTCCGATCGCTCCAGAGCCCTAGTCACGGCCCAGGATGGGAATAAAGTTATTGTTAACCTTCCTAACGATCCGGCTCTGATCGATATTCTGACCGAAAATAACGTTGATATTTCAGTTTTACCCCAAAACGATGAAAGCTTCTGGTTCAAAGCCCTGAGCAGTCTGTTCTTCCCGGTTTTACTATTAGTTGGCCTATTTTTCTTACTCCGTCGCGCTCAGAATGGCCCAGGTAGCCAAGCCATGAACTTTGGCAAGTCTAAAGCTAGAGTCCAGATGGAACCCCAAACCCAAGTCACCTTCGGGGATGTAGCAGGTATCGAGCAAGCTAAACTCGAACTTAGCGAAGTCGTGGACTTCCTGAAAAATTCTGATCGCTTTACGGCTGTTGGGGCAAAAATTCCTAAAGGGGTGTTATTAGTTGGCCCCCCAGGGACAGGTAAAACCCTATTAGCCAAAGCCGTCGCCGGAGAAGCGGGCGTTCCCTTCTTCAGTATTTCCGGTTCGGAATTTGTAGAAATGTTCGTCGGTGTGGGTGCGTCCCGGGTGCGTGACCTGTTTGAACAGGCGAAAACCAATGCTCCCTGTATCGTATTTATTGATGAAATTGACGCCGTAGGTCGTCAACGGGGTGCAGGTTTAGGCGGCGGAAATGATGAACGGGAACAAACCCTAAACCAGTTATTAACCGAAATGGACGGGTTTGAAGGCAATAACGGAATTATTATTATTGCCGCGACTAACCGTCCCGACGTCCTCGACTCCGCCTTAATGCGTCCGGGTCGTTTTGACCGCCAAGTGGTGGTTGACCGTCCCGACTATAACGGCCGTTCAGAAATTCTGCGAGTTCACGCCCGGGGCAAAACCTTGGCTAAAGATGTGGACTTGGATAAAATTGCCCGTCGTACCCCTGGGTTTACCGGGGCGGACTTATCCAACCTGTTAAACGAAGCCGCTATTTTAGCCGCCCGTCGTAACCTGACCGAAATTTCAATGGATGAAGTCAATGATGCCATTGACCGGGTGTTAGCTGGCCCTGAGAAGAAAGATCGGGTGATGAGCGAAAAACGCAAAACCCTAGTCGCTTATCACGAAGCCGGACACGCCTTAGTAGGGGCCTTAATGCCCGACTATGACCCNGTACAGAAAATTAGTATTATTCCTCGTGGTCGGGCCGGAGGGTTAACCTGGTTTATGCCCAGCGAAGAACGGATGGACTCCGGTTTGTTCAGCCGATCCTATTTGGAAAATCAAATGGCCGTGGCTTTGGGTGGCCGGGTTGCCGAAGAAATTATCTTTGGGGAAGAAGAAGTCACCACCGGAGCGTCTAATGACTTACAACAGGTGACTCGGGTGGCTCGTCAAATGATTACCCGTTATGGAATGAGCGATCGCCTTGGCCCGGTGGCTTTAGGTCGTCAACAGGGGAATGTGTTCCTGGGACGGGATATTATGTCGGAACGGGATTTCTCCGAAGAAACCGCCTCAACTATTGATGCCGAAGTCCGTATATTGGTGGATGCCGCCTATAAACGGGCAAAACAAGTATTAGTAGAAAACCGCCATGTTTTAAATCAATTAGCCGATGTTTTAATTGATAAAGAAACGGTGGATGCTGATGAATTGCAAGAACTGTTAGCCAATAATGAAGTCAAAATGGCGTCAGTTGTTTAATTCAAATCCTAAAAATTAAATCAGTTTAAATAAAAATAGGGCTGTTTCTGTTTCCAGAAATATAGCCCTATTTTTATAGTCGTCGCCCCTAACAGTTAGGAAAAAGACTGCTAAAGTCTTTTCTTCCCTGTTCCCTCCCCCCCTAGCCCCCCGTGTACGGGGGGTTTGGGGGGGGCTGTTCCCTAATTCCGGTAACTTCAAACCCTGGGGAATTAACGCAGAAAGCAAGCCACAAGCCACAAAACAATAAAAGTAATAAAAGCAATAAATCGTTCTACCGCGATCGCTCCTGCTAGTGAACTCAATAAACTTCCTAATATTAACCCCCCAATTAAACCCGCAACGGTCAGTAAAACCGCTCGACCAAACTTATTTTCCTTCCGGTTGAGGAAATAAAGACAAGATCCCACACCCAAGGCTAAAGTTAGTTGTAATAATGAGGTAGCAAAACCCGAATAAAGGCTCAAACCTGCCAAGGTGACATATACCCCAGAAGGCCATAATAACTCAGCACGACTGGGAGTATCCAACAGTTGGCTTAACCAATTGGGTTTTGAATTCGCCACAGGTTGAACACCAGAGGGCGGAGTTGGGGCCACTCGTTCGGGAAAACGAATTCGCTCCGGGACTTTAATTTTGCCCTCTTGTCGCATTTTCAACCGATCCATCAAAATGGCATCATAAGCCGCTTCAATAGATTGCAGCAGCTTAACTTCGCCAATATATTGCTGTTTTAGGCGATCTCGAGCTTCCTGAATTTCATCAAAGGAGGCATCAAGGGTAACCCCAAGCTGTTCGTAGGGACTTTGCTCGCTCATCAGACTTTTTCTTATACCGTTTATTAATTGTAAGCTTAACTCAATCTCGATCCAAACCGTTGATCTATTAACTCTACTGACTCACAATCCCTGACCATTGAACCCGTTTCAATTGTTCCCGACGGTAGGAGAAAAAAGCCTCCGGGTCTTGATANGTACAATNGGGAGCGATCGCCACTTGTTCAGGTGTAATNCCTAACTGTTCNAGTTGTAAACTATTAAACCGTCGCACATCTAAACGGACTTTATCCGGNTCAGGATCGGTCATTAGGGGGGAATTAGGGAGTTGATAGACTGGTTCTAATCCCCCTATATCACAAACCAAACTTTGGGCTAACTGGGTCGCCACATCCAAGGAAACTTGATAGACCTGTCCCGAAATCGCTGGCCCTAATCCGATCCGTAAATCCTCTAATTGACTACCCTGGGCTTGAAAATGGGCGATCGCCTCTGGAACAATCTTAGCGGCCGTCCCCCGCCAGCCCGCATGAACCGCAGCCACCTTTCCGGTTTGAGCGTCAGCAATTAATACCGGAACACAATCCGCCGTCGCTACCCAAACCGCCTCCGAGGAATTTTCCGCAAATAAACCATCCGCTTCCATCAAAGGAATTTCCTGTGATCCCAAATTATCTAAAGGTTCAACAGTTCCCGTTTTTAATACGACATTCCCATGCACCTGCTTAACTCGATACACTGGAACCGCAGGTTGTAAAACAGCCACTAAGTCCGAAGGAGTTCGAGGACTAAAAGAACGGGTAAAAAAGCCATGTTGCCAATCTTTAAGCAAACTACAGGTTAAATAGGGTAATCCATTCCAGGTTTGCCAATGCCAAGTGTGCATAAAATTATGATTAGGAACAGTTGCGACTACAAACACCCCTAATTTTAACCGATTCTTCTTTGTGTCTTTGTGTCTTTGTGCCTTTGTGTTTTATTCCCATTCCCTTAAATAACTTGCTGAATTTATCCCGTTTGGAATCTGCCTTACAAACCCTGATGGAGACGCGCCGTGGTACTTCTCTACCAACTATTTATTATTTTGATAGCTTAATTTCTACTAATCAAACCGCCTGGGAACTGTTAGAACAGGGTGAACCTTCGGGAACTGTTGTTATCGCCGGAGAACAAACCGCCGGACGGGGACAATGGGGCCGACAATGGCAGTCGAGTCAGGGGGGGCTATTTTTATCAAAAATTGTCGATATCAACCTTCGGGTGACTCAACAAGCCCAATTGAGCATCAGTTCAGCTTGGGGTATCGCCACAATTTTGCGCGATCGCTCCTGTCCCGTACAATTGAAATGGCCGAATGATTTAATTTTAAATCAGCGCAAACTCGGCGGAATTCTCACCGAAACCAAAATTTCGGGACAGCTTATTACTCAGGCGGTGATCGGAGTTGGCTTAAACTGGGAAAATCCCGTTCCTGAAATTGGGATTAATTTACAAACCTTTTTTGCCCATTCTCCCACACCGCCGACGATTCAATCCCTAGAATTCCTCGCCGCCCTAGTCTTACAGGGATTAGACCTAGGGATTCAACACTTATCAGATACTAAGGTTAAGAAAATGTTAACGGGCTATAATCAACTCTTAACCTGTATGGGGAAACCGATCCAGATTGGGGATCAAATGGGTGAAATTATCGGAATTTCGGAACAAGGGAACCTGCGAGTTGGTCTTTATCCTAAAACCGAAATCGGTTTTTCTCAAGAAATTGACCAACAGCCCGGTACAATAAATATCGGCTACAGTTAGTTCAACAGTTAGATCATTATTGGTTGTGTGAGGAAGATGACGGAACAGAAAAAATATCCAACATCCAATACCCGCCAAGGACGTTGGTACTTGGGTTCAAGAAGTTACGCCCTTTTGGGTTTAGGTTGTCTTACGGGTTTAGTCCTATTCAGTAGCCGTGTAATTGCTACGGATGAATTTTCTATACCCGTGGAAGCGGAACCTGTGGAAGCGTCTGTTCCCAGCGCTCCTGAAGCGACTACAGGATACAGTGATAACTTGACTGTTCCGAATACTGAACCAGAACCCACCTATAGCGAACCCGCAACTGTTCCAGACTACTCTACACCTGATCCGAGTTATTCTGAACCCGCCCCTAATCCTGAACCAGAATATTATTCCGAACCCTACAGCCCAGAAATTCCTAATATTGTCCCTCCACCTGAACAAGAGATTGTTTTTCCAGAAACACCCCCCGCAGAGGAGTCTCCAGCTAATGCTTATATAGATCCAACGGATTATCAAATTGGGGCCACGGACGGCTATGAAGCTCCCTCTACAGTGGTATTCTCCGAACGTTCAACTGGATGCGAAGCGGCTTTAGAATTAGGACAATCCGCCGGAGATTTATGCGTCCCGGCTTATCCCTCATCAATTTATCAGGCGGAAAATAATCAAGTTCCCTATACTGGAAATACTCCCTACATTGGCAATAATAATTTAGGCTCTATTCCCAACCCCTTACTAGACGGGGGAAATACCGCCTATGGTCAGCCCAATTCCTCCTACACTAATGGTTTTGTTGCCAACTCCGAGGCTAATATTGGGGGCGGTTACGAGGCCAACTATACTTATAATCAGCAACCTCAATCCGTTGATTATGGTTCTGGTGGGTCATACTCTGGGGAAGTAGCCGTTACCGGGTTTAGCCCGATTCAAGTTGGCCCAATGGTGGTCAGCAGTATGAGTAATTCCGGTTTGACCTATTATAATCGCACCCAACGTCCGGCGGCGGTGCGGGGAAATGGCAATAGCAGCGCGCTTTTTCCCCTAACTATTCCCTCCCCAATTACTTCTTTATTTGGTTGGCGTGAACACCCGGTTTTGGGTTATGGCCGTTTTCACACCGGGATTGATTTAGGGGCTGATGAAGGGACACCCGTTGTGGCTTCCTATTCCGGTCAAGTGTCCGTCGCCGATTGGTTAGGGGGCTACGGGATGGCGGTGGTACTAAATCACTCGGAAAAATCCCAGGAAACCCTCTATGGTCACTTATCGGAATTGTTTGTTAAACCCGGAGAGCAGGTTAAACAGGGGGAAGTGATTGGACGGGTCGGAAGTACGGGGATATCCACCGGGCCCCATTTACACTTTGAGTTGCGGAAGTTAACCAGTCAAGGTTGGGTGGCTATTGACCCCCGCAATGATATTGAAGTGGCGCTGGCTCAACTATTAAATACCATGAAGGTGGCGCAGGTTCCTTCCTCAGAATTTATTGCCAAATTAGCAGAAAAAACCACCGATGTTGAAACCGGAATTCCTAAATTACCCCCGTTACCGCCGGGTGTGGATGTGATGATTCCTAATTTAGAACCTCCTACCCTGAATTTTGGATTTGCAGAGAATCTTAAAAGTCCTGGATAATTCACCATAAATTTCTATTTTTTAACAGTTCAATATCTTCCCCCGTAGGTGCGGGTTCGAGTGAGGGGTTATTGGTTGGGTGGGGGCGGGTTTATTAAGGTTGTTGGTGAGTGGCAAAATTCATCGGTGAACCCGCCCCTACATATAGAAACAGGATTTCTGGTTATTGACAATTCAAAATAAGATATTGTTGAATAATGGGAGAAACCTTAAAGTAGGTTTGCTGTTGCTGTTCTTCGGATTCTATTAAACAACGCCGTTCTAAAGATTGAATCGCTTTAAATACATCCGTTGCAGGTAATTTAGATATTTCTATTAATTCGGCAATTCCTAGGGGTTGCTTTTCTTGACTCAGAGTAGNAATCACCGTTTTTTCAATCTTTGATAACCGTTCCAAATGCTGTTTTAAGATTTCGGTTAATTCCTCTCCCAAGTATAGATTATCATATTTGAGAAATTCTGCAACCTTTCCCCTAAAAATATCTTGAATCATCGTAGCAACAATTTTTAACCATAGGGGATTTCCATGATAAGTCTCAATTAACAAATGCCATTGTTCCTCATCTTTTAATCGTTTTTCGCGTAAAATTTCCGTTGCTGCTGAACCCAAACCCGATAACTTTAAACAGCGAATTGGTGCATTATCATCGGTTAAAGTAACAATATCTTGGGGAAGTTCCCAACTATTGAGAATTAAACAACTCTGATGGGAGGTTTCAGCAATTAATTTAAACAA
>B570J29639_100149_pt1 | contig 9377 bp, 3 predicted proteins | sample LakMenEpi27Sep09_FD_29639 | JGI IMG/M metagenome (IMG submission 29639)
GGAGTTGGTGAGGTTGTCGGTGTCGGAGTTGGTGAGGTTGTTGGTGTGGGGGGTGTTGTCGGAGGAAGGGGAATAATAGGGTCAATAACAAAGTTAGATTCGCTTAAAATACTGGCATTAACTCCCTGTAAGACGGCTAAAAATTCACCTGTATTTTTATCTTTAATAATTGTATTACTGGAATTAGAGGCTTGACCTTGGGAAATTTGCAGATCTTGAAATGTCAGTCCTCCAGATAACCCAATTTTATCGTTTGTCGTAAAATCCGTAACAATATCCGCTAATTCAACGCTAGTGCCGCCCGTAGTTCCGGTAATAAAGCTACCGCCATTAGGTGCTTGAGTAATCACATAACCAAGAACAAAAATATCATCTCCCGTACCCCCTGTGAGGGTATCTACCCCCGCCCCCCCGGCTAATAAATCATTCCCAACATCACCGGAGAGGAAATCCCGACCGTTACCGCCATTGAGAATATCTTCCCCGGCACCTCCATATAAATTATCGGCTCCATTATCTCCATTCAGGACATCATCCCCGGCATTCCCAAATAGTTGATCATTATCATCCCCGCCAGAAAGGGTATCATTTCCCAAATCTCCATAGAGAACATCCGCCCCAAGACCGCCGACTAAACTATCATCATCTCCGCCACCAAAAAGTTGATCATTGCCAGCATCTCCACTCAGGAAGTCCTGACCGGAATTACCATATAAAATATCGTCTCCATCTCCTCCAGTAACACTATCGTTACCAATATCACCCGATACCGTATCATTGCCTTTATCCCCATAGAGGAGGTCATCTTCCCCCCCGCCTCCGATACTATCATTGCCTTGGCCACCATACAAACTATCGGCTCCGGCTCCACCATTCAATGTATCATTATCTCTATCCCCAAAAGCCAGATCATTCCCGGCATCCCCAAAGATTAAATCATCTCCTTGACCTCCGCGTAGACAATCATCCTCTGAGCCTCCGATAATGGCATCATTGCCTTCATTACCATTAATTTGATCCTGTCCAGCATCTCCTTGGAGGAGGTCATTCCCTCCTAATCCAAAGATACTGTCATTCCCTGCTAATCCAGAAATCGTGTCATTTTGACTACTACCAATAATGGTGTCATCTGCCTCTGTCCCTGTCCCCGCACCCTGAATCCGAATTGGTTCGAGTTTGGGGCTGGGGGTAGGTGTGGGACTGGGGGTAGGTGTGGGACTGGTGGTAGGCGTGGGAATGGGGGTTGATGTAGGACTAGGAGTAGCTGTGGGATTAGGTGTAGTTGTGGGACTAGGTGTGGCTATAGGACTGGGAGTGGCTGTGGGTGCAGGGGTTACGGGACTAAATCCATCGGGAGTAAAAATCAAACTTCCGGCTGGCCCGGTTTTAACAGTTCCGGTTGTTTGACCATTCAGGGTTTGAAATTGACCAGTTTCTGTTTCAGCTAAATAAACAGGTGTATTAGTTTCAATAGATATTGCTTGTACAACAGGTGTATCGGGTACAAATACGACCCCCCCTGTTGCACCGGGTAAGGTAGTTCCGATGCCATTAGAAAGGGGAACAAAAGACTGAACATTTGCTGGAAAAGTCTCAAATCTTCCTTGAATTCCTGATGAAAAAATTAATACTGAATTTCCCGTATTGTACAGGCTATTACTAGGAGAAATTCTTAAGGATAAATTGGCGGGAATTGTATTGATAATAGAACTTGTCATAATCAGAATCCTTTGCTGGGAATAGGGATATTAATGTTAAATTTGTAGTAAGCCCTAAAGGGCTTACTACAAAATGCCTAGATAATCACAAAATCACTAGGCCCAATTAAGGTACTAATATTATTTGTTTTTGGATCAAGAGATGGTAAAATTACTAAATCAAAAGCAGGCAAACTATCATCACTTAAATTCGGATCATAGCCCATAACATAAGCACCCGAAAAACCGGCATAAGACAAGTTATTTCGATAAACAAAGAAAGCGGCAGTATCACCCGATCCATTTTGATTTTTCAAGGTAGCATTCACCGCTTGAACATTATCAAAGGTATCTTGGAAAATGATCACCTGTTTATTACTAATATTATCTCCCCCCGAACCCAGGTTAGAAACAATAATCCCCTGTAGGGGAACCACTGTTCCTTCTGCGGTAGTGAAACCGGGGAAACCTAAAGAACTAAATAGGAATCGATCATCACCATTTATATTAAATTCGGTGATCACATCAACACCTTCGGTGGGGGCTAAATAATAGTAGGAATTATTCCCCAAATTTCCAATTAAACTATCTGCACCTCCGCCCCCGGCTAAGGTATCATCATCTTCACCCCCAAACAGGGTATCGTTGCCCTCATCTCCAAAGATTAGATCATTACCAATTCCTCCAGATACCGTATCTAAACCATCTCCAGCAAAAATACTATCGTCCCCAAGATCACCCAAAATGGAGTCATTTCCGACACCCCCAAAGACAGAATCATCTCCAATCCCGCCGAAGATTGTATCGGTACCGTCCCCACCATTTGCGAAATCATCTCCATCACCGCCGATAATAGAATCATTCCCGGTTCCACCAAATACGGTATCATTGCTTTCCCCGGCATCAATGCTATCGTTACCTGGGCCACCGAGAACTAAGTCTCGACCGACTCCGGCAAAGATTAAGTCTTCTCCATCCTCTCCATAGAGGGAATCATCCCCGGCATTCCCGGTCAGAGAATCATTACCACTTCCCCCTAACAGGGTATCGTTCCCAATCCCACTAATCAGGATGTCATCGTTATTACCACCGGAGAGTAAATTACTATCATCTCCGGCAATTAGGGTATCATTTCCATCTTCCCCTAACAGGGTATTGCGACCTGCACCGCCATCGAGAGAATCATTGCCTTGACCGCCAAAGAGAGAATCATTGCCGACTTGACCGAGGAGCGTATCATTTCCTTCTTCTCCTTGCAGGACATCATTTCCTTCTCCCCCTTCAAGGGAATCGTTTCCCGTCCCCCCTTCGATAATATCTCGGTTGCCAGCACCGATGAGGGTATCATTCCCGGCAAATCCCCTGATATTTTCACTGAAACCAGTACCAATAATCAGGTCATCTCCATCGGTACCGGTGATGATGTCATCGACAATGGTGATACTAAAAGAATTTTGGGCTGTAGTTCCAATATTATCGGTCAGGAGAAATAGAAATTGATCTCCTCCTGATACATTCCGAGCGCTAAATTGGATGGAACCCGTATCAATATTTTGTTGAGTAAATGAACCCCCGGTATTAATTCGTTGGGGTGTAGATCCGACAATTTGTAAATTCCCTAAGTTGGGTTCTTGGGTAATACGGTAAAAGATTTCATTGGGGGGGTTATCCGGGTCTACCGCAAACAGATTGACGGAGGTAATATTTTTTTGATCATTTTGTAAAACAATAATTCCATTATTGACTAATAATGTCGGGGAAATATTAACAGTGATGATCACTTGAGCCGTGGACGTTAAGCCATAACTGTTTTGAATGGTATAGGGAAAGGTTGATGGCCCTGTAAAGCCCGGATTAGGTGTGAAGGTAATATTTCCTCCAGCCGTAATTGATGCACTGCCATTGGCGATTGTTCCCACACTCACTAAGGTGAGTTGACTACCCTGGGGATCGGTATCATTTTTTAGTACGTTAAATGTTACCGAACCATCGGGAGGCCGTTTTACGGCATCATTTTGGGCGATGGGTGGCTGTAGGGGGGGAGTAGTTGGTGTTGGTGTTGGTGTCGGATTCGGGTTTGGTGTTGGGGTGGGAGTTGGATTCGGGTTTGGTGTTGGGGTGGGAGTTGGTGTTGGATTCGGGTTTGGTGTTGGGGTGGGAGTTGGTGTTGGATTCGGGTTTGGTGTTGGGGTGGGAGTTGGTGTTGGGACTGGAATCGGAATAATTGTACCGGAAATTGGAGTAAAACTATCTGCGGTGATGGTATTACTATCCACACCAATTAGAACTGCAATATAGCTTCCAGCACTACCGTTTCTAATAATAGTATTCCCGGCGTTTTCACTACTTTGGCTAATAAATAAGTCACTAAATTGTAAACCTCCAGCTAAACCAATGCGATCGCCGGGTTCAAAATCATTAACAATTTGAGCATCTCCTAAATTTGCACCGCCACTTTCGCTAGTCATGACAAAGGTATCATTTCCTGAGCCTCCGGTCAGGGTATCGACACCTAGACCCCCAAATAGGAAGTCATCCCCGGTTTCCCCGGAAAGTTGGTCATCGCCTTCGCCACCAAATACGACATCGTTACCAATACCGCCAAAGATTGTATCGTTTCCTTGGTTTCCATAGAGGTTATCGGCGCCGTCATTGCCAAAAATCAGGTCTTCTTCTCCACCACCATAGATGGTATCGTTGCCTGCATCGCCCCAAAGGACATCACTGCCTTTATCCCCAAAAATAAGATCATTGCCCTCGCCGCCCCGAACACTATCTGCTCCTTGGCCTCCATAAAGGCTATCATTGCCTAAACCGCCAATAACGGTATCATTACCCAGTTGTCCAAACCCGGTATCATCTCCAGCACTGGCATCGAGGACATCATTATCCTTACCGCCATTAAGTTCATCGTTCCCTTCACCTCCGGTGAGGGTATCATTGCCTTCATTTCCGTAGAGGGTATCATTGTCTTCATCCCCTCGCAGTTCGTCATTTCCTGCTAAACCAAAGATGGTATCGTTTCCGGCTAAACCATTAATAACATCATTTCCAGAGGAACCTGTAATATAGTCGCTGGTTTCTGTGCCTTTACCAATACCTTCAATAATAATAGGTTGATTCCCCGCCAATACTTCAATAAAAACTTGAGCCGGGGCGGTTCCATTGGTAACAGTATAACTAAAACTATCTACTCCAAAGAATTTGGGGTCGGGAGTGTAGGTAAAAATTCCTCCCCCATTAAATACTAGGGTTCCGTTTGCTGTTGAACTAAACTGATTAACGGTGATACTGGTTCCACTTCCACCCTTAACCGTATCGTTTTCCAGAACATTAAAAAATGTCGCCTGTCCTAAATTAGTTTGAAAAAAGTCATTATTGGCAACTGGGGCTGGACTTGTCCCACCATTATTATTAGAAGAGGTGGGGGTCGGAGGAGTGGTGGGGGATGCTGTTGGGGTCGGAGGAGTGGTTGGGGCTGCGGTCGGGGTCGGAGGAGTGGTTGGGGCTGTTGTTGGGGGAGGTGCTGGGCGATTTTGAGGCACAAAAATGACTGTTCCGTTAGCACCAGGAAGGGTTTCCCCCACTAGCCCAGTAAAACTTTGAAATACACCCGGTATTTCCGTCGGAAATATTAATAGCACTTCCTGAGTATTAATTACTCTGGCACTAACGGTATTAATTACTGCACTTGTCATTTTTTTGTCTCCTCATGAATGAACCCACTCGATCAAATCTACCTTTAACACCCCGACCCAGGATTAATTTATATTATTCCCAGAATAACTGATGATAATAACATCAATCCCCGAAAATTTATTGAATTAATTTCTTGATTTTGAAAACAACATAAATAACCTCATTTTTTATATTATAATTAAGGTTGAATTTAACTTTTTTGGTTGCCTTTTTGAAAGACAATTATCTGAAAGTTTGGTCAAAACTATTCCCTATATTATCTGGGTTTGAAGATAGCGATCAAGGGCTGACTACATGAACTAGGGGTAAAAGGGGGCCGAATTGTTCTTGACCATTAACGGCTAAATCACTGTGACAGAGAATTAAGCGATCGCTCACCCGACTTAACAAATCTACAATAATACGGTGCAATCGTTGTAGATCAGCCGACCTTGTATTTGCTTCTGTCCCTGAATACTCCGGTTGTTCCTTGAGAAATAGAGGCGCTCCCCAGAGAATACTCGCTCCTCCACTCAACCACAAGGGAGATCCCACATCTAACCAAAAGTGCCAAGCATGGGAGGCTCGACTGGCCCGATATTGAAAAATTGTTCCCAAGGTTACGGCCGGAGGTTTAACCCCCAAACTGGATACCGGATAAGGGTTAGCAGAAATCACTCCCTGTCGTAATAACTGAATAAACTGGCCGACTTGTTCCGAGATGATCCCATCGGTTTTCGCCTGTAAACGATTCTGCACCTCCCAATAGTGGAGTGCCGTTTCCATTAACTCGCGTAGTGCAGAGAGTTGATCGTTTCTCAAGCTGCGACCCGTGCCATTACCCAAAAAAAATTGCTGAATCCCTCGATCTAATAACACTACTGGACTGGCTAATAACTGGTTTTGATAGTCTTCCCGTTGAACTTCCAGCCAGTGCAAAATCTGATTATAGGCGACCGTCGCCTGATATCCCAACCGATCCCAACGGGGAAAAGCATTCACAGTCAGTAACCGAGGATTCTCTAAGTCAGGCACAAAACAATGATCAGCTAATAACCCCGCCCGTACTGGGTCGATGGAGAAGCAGGGGGAAAGAGTGTCATGGGTGTAGCGGCTCAGGGTAACGAGCATTTCGGCGATCGCATCTCGATGCACCAGATGACCATTCCCCGGATAGACCAATGCCATTAAGGTTAATAAGCCTCGAACTAGGGAAGAACTAATCAGGGGACGTTGTTCCTGCATCGACTCAACGGCTATTCCTGCATGGTTTAAAATTTCCCGCAGGGTATAACGGGCGATCGCATCTAAACCCGGGCCAATCAGGGCAATTTCATCGGGCCGTACCTGGCCAGTTTTAACCGCGGCGATAATCTGTTCGGCGGTTTGTCGGAGTAAATCGGCCCGTGATACCGTTTGAATTGATTGAATCTGAGTAGAAAATAACAGGGAGTCAGGAAAAGCGATGGCATTCTCCAACACCAAATCTAAAATTGGTTCGGCCAATTGTTTCCCTAAACCCCTAGGTTGGTCTAAGGTTTCTGTACGACATCGCTTTTGTAAATCCAAGAAGGCGATCGGGTCAGCCCCTAACCCCAAACGTACAGCCCCATTTGGATTGTAGGTAAATGCAGCCATTTTTCCCTGCTCCAGAAAGAACTCAAACAAGTTACGGGTTAGGACGGGATATTCGTCCACGTCGTCGGCTAAAACTACCGGATATCGACGCAGTAGGTGTTTTTGATAGGTAGGATGATGCAGCAGGTGTTGACCATAGAGATCGGCAATCATCCCATAGGTGAGTAACCCCCGCTCTAAGCACCATTCCCGCCATTGTTGTAGCCATTCTCCTATCTGTTTGTAGGGGGTTTCGATGTCGCCGAGAAATCCCTTTTCTAAAATCTGGGGAATGGCATCTATTGACGTAACACTCAAGGCCGCTAGTTGCAGAATATCCAGAATTTGGCGCACCATCCGGTTAAGGCTAATCCCTGGACGTCTGAGGGGACTGATTTCCAGATCATGACTCCAAAGCCGGAGGGCAAGTTCTTGTTCGGTTTCGGGGCGTAAGCGCAGGGGAAATTGGGCTTTTAACCCTAACTTTTCGACTAATAGGGGCCAAAACAAAATTACTTCGTCTTGAAAAAACCCTAAAGGGGTTGTGGAATAAAAGGAATATTGTCCCTGGGGGGTAGTGGTTAAACGGTTAACCAGGGCAATGCGATTATCACCATTGGCGGCAAAAATTAAGGTCGTGGTGGCGATAGACTCAGGGTTTAACCTAGGTTTGCGTGGAGGTTGTGGGGGTTGGGGAAGGGTTCCCAGTAGGGGTGTCCACTCACAAAATAATTCGATCAGGCGAGTGGTTTTGCCACTTTGGGAACTTCCGGTAATCCAGAGAGCAGGAGAGAGCACGGCAATCGGTCTAAAATTTGTTAAGATACCCCGTACATTGTACCGATGTTCCACCAGAACGTCTTTAATTAATATTCATTTCACTGATTCTTAAGGGGTCTAAACCATGGCCGCTGCTGATTCTAATGTATTTAAACAATTCTTTGGCAATGCTAATCAATGGTTTCGTGATACACCGGAACGGGCTTTAGATCAAGCTTATGATGCCGCATTGAAAATTCGTTCCCTTGAGAATGAGCATTTTCAAGGTGAAAAAATATCTCCAGAATCCCATCCTGAATATAGCGATCGCGTCCTTTCTTATTTTAATTCTGAACTAAAAAAATATCTCAAAATTATTCAGAATCGCTTAATTGTATTTAATACCAGCCGTTCGGTTTTGGGATGGTCGGAACAAATCAATCCATCATCGGGTATTAACCTGGAATTAGAGCAAAAAGTTACCTCGAATGGATCATTACCTCACGGTAAAATAGTTGAGGCTATTTGTGAAAAACTCGATTATATTGATGCGGTAATTACTCGTTATCAAGCCCCAGAATCCTCAGATTTTTATCTAAATTTAACCCCAAATTCTCCCGAAAAATCTCTATTAACAACACCAACAGAAAATCCTCAAAATTCAATTCTAAATAATGGCTCTGACAACAAAAATTTTTTGAATAGTAACCGTACTCCTAGTTCCATAAAAACGATAAAACCGGGGTTGAGGAACAATAATTCGACTCGGGTTTTACCCCGTTCTTTATTGAGAACATTAGGTCGAATTAAACAGGAACTCAGACCCGGATCGGAGTCGGAAATTATTGCGAGTTATAAGCAAACTCAAGCTAAAACCGTAATTTCTATCAGATTTATTCTGTTGTTGATTTTGATTCCTTTATTGACTCAACAATTAGCTAAAAATTTCTTGGTCGGGCCGATTATAGATGGAATATTTACAAATAAAGAACAAACACCTATTTTTATCAATATCGATCTGGAGGAGGAAGCCTTTATCGAATTAAAACAATATGAAGAACGTCTTAGATTTAAGGCTTTAATTAGTCAAGCTCCTCCCTTAACTTCAGAGAAATTAGATGAAAAACTCAAGGAAAAAGCTAAAGAAATAGCCGAACAATATAAGGGGGATAGTAGTAGCGCGATCAAGAATGTTTTCGCAGATATTATCTCGGTTTTTATGTTCGCTTTTATTTTAGTTTACAACCGTAGCGAGGTAGAGATTCTCAAATCATTTATGGGGGATTTAATTTATGGGTTGAGTGATAGTGCGAAAGCTTTTATTATTATTTTGTCTACGGATATGTTTGTGGGGTTTCATTCGCCCCACGGTTGGGAGGTGATTTTAGAAAGTACCGCCCGACATTTCGGACTTCCTGAAAATCGGGACTTCAATTTTTTGTTTATTGCGACCTTTCCAGTTATCTTAGATGCGGTGTTTAAATATTGGATTTTCCGTTATCTCAACCGCAGTTCTCCTTCTGCTGTTTCTACTTATAAAACCATGAATGAATAACAATTCTGTAGGGACTGTAGGGGCGGGTTCAAGTTAACCTTTAATGCTGATAAATAATCTCCCTAAACCCG
>B570J29639_100173_pt1 | contig 8886 bp, 4 predicted proteins | sample LakMenEpi27Sep09_FD_29639 | JGI IMG/M metagenome (IMG submission 29639)
AAAAATTATTAGTGAACCTTTAATTATTCATCAATTAGCTACTACTAAAATAGCTCAAAATCGCGTCAAAGAATTATTGGAATTAGTCGGATTAAATAATAATGCAATTAATCGTTATCCCCATGAATTTTCAGGGGGACAACAACAAAGAATAGGGATTGCAAGAGCATTAGCGATGAATCCTGATGTCATTATTTGCGATGAACCGATTGCCTCCTTGGATGTTTCGATTCAAGCCCAAGTGATTAATTTAATCCAAAACCTACAGCAAGATTTAGGTTTAACCTATCTTTTTATTGCCCATGATTTAAGCATAGTTCGTCATATTTCTGACCGAGTTGCAGTGATGTATTTGGGCAAAATTGTTGAACTTGCAGATAGAATTTCTTTGTATGAAAATCCTCTCCATCCCTATACCCAAGCCCTATTATCCGCCGTCCCCATTCCTGACCCAGAATTAGAAGCCAAACGACAACGAATTTTATTAACTGGAGAAATTCCTAGTCTCCTAAACCCGCCCATGGGATGTCGATTTTCTAGTCGTTGTCCCTCTGTTATGGAACAATGTTGGCTGGAGGAACCGCCATTAAAAGATATGGGTTCAAACCATTCCGTAGCCTGTCATTTGATTAAAGATTAATCACAAATTTAATCAATTTAGCCCTAAATATAAAAGGATTCTATCAGATTCGACATCTAATAGTCCTCAAGAAAATATGAAGTTACGAGTCCGGTTTGCACAGCCCACAGCCCACACTCCGATCAAAATTCAAGCTATCATATTTGAAATCAACCCCTATTGTTTATGGAGGGCCAGGAAACTGGTAAAACCTGCCTATCGAAACGATTTATGGTCAACTACAAGGTCTAAAAGCCAGTCAGCTTAAACGGTTGCAAAGCCTGTATCATCAAAGACTACCAGGCGATTTAATTACAACCGTGGAATTTGCCCAGCGACTGGCGGCAATTAGTACGGAAATTGATCAGCCTCTGTGCGCCTATATTAACCGTCGGGGACAGGTGATGCGGGTGGGAGTCGGAACTCCTCGCCAAACTCAAATTCCCCCCTTAGAACTCCCCCGGTATGGGAATGGACGCCTGAGTGGAATTCGTTGTATTACCACCCAAACTAGCCCGGAACCCCCTAAAGAAGCAGCTTTGACTGCCATGGCGATTCAACGTTTGGACATTCTGGTAGTTCTCACCCTGACCGGAGGTGGTTTTCAGCGACGAGGAGGGGGTGAAACGGGCTATATTAAAGACACTTATATGGCTCACCTTGTCCCGGAAATGGACACGACTAAGAATCAACAAATTGATAACGGTTTTTCTGCCATTCCCTATTATTTGTCGTTGCCGATGAGTCTGGATGCCCTATCGCAACAGGATTTTCTCGATTTAGTCAACGAACTAGAAACGGAGTTTGAACGGGAATTTGTCGCCCGGGAAGTCGATTCTAGTCAGGATAAAGTGCTGTTAGTGGGGGTGAAAACGGATAAAATATCCCCCCAACGGTTTGAAGATGGGTTAACGGAATTGGTGCGTTTAGTCGATACCGCCGGAGGTCAGGTGTTACAAACTTTACGCCAAAAGCGATCGCATCCTCACCCCCAAACCGTTGTCGGAGAGGGTAAAGTCCAAGAAATTGCCTTGGTTGCCCAAACCATCGGAGCTAATTTAATTGTATTTGATCGTGACTTATCCCCCGCCCAAGTTCGGAACCTGGAAACCCAAATCGGGGTCAGGGTTGTAGACCGAACCGAAGTTATCCTTGATATTTTTGCTCAACGCGCCCAGTCGGGGGCGGGAAAATTACAGGTAGAACTGGCCCAACTGGAATATAGTTTACCCCGGTTAACTGGTCGAGGTCTGGCTATGTCTCGCTTAGGGGGCGGAATTGGAACCAGAGGGCCAGGAGAAACCAAACTGGAAACGGAACGGCGGGCCATCCAGCGTCGAATCTCCCGGCTACAACAGGAAGTGAATCAACTACAAGCCCATCGTTCTCGTCTGCGCCAAAATCGTCAAGCTCAAGAGGTTCCGACCTTGGCCTTAGTGGGCTATACCAATGCTGGAAAGTCAACTTTATTGAACGTTTTAACCCAGTCGGAAGTCTATACGGCTGACCAACTCTTTGCTACCCTTGATCCCACGACTCGCCGTTTAGAGATTCCTGATATGATAACGGAGGAGCCTTTAACAATTGTTATCACGGATACAGTCGGATTTATACATGAACTTCCGCCTCCTTTGGTTAATGCGTTTAGAGCTACTTTAGAAGAGGTGACGGACGCGGATGCCTTAATTCATTTAGTGGATTTATCCCATTCCGCCTGGGAAAGTCAAATTGAGTCGGTAATGCAGATTTTAAGAGAAATGCCTGTGACTCCTGGCCCGGGATTATTAGTGTTTAATAAAATCGATCAAACTGATGGGGAAAATTTACGATCAGCGCAGGAAAAATATCCTCAAGCGGTTTATATTTCCGCTTCTAAAGCCTTGGGGTTAGAAACCCTCAGAAAACGCATGGCGGCTTTAGTCCATTATGCGATTTCTAATCGGTAAAATCTGGGGATAGAAACTGGATATTCTGAATAAGATCTCTGATTTTTGCCCAGAGATCAAATTAGAAACCCGGTTTCTATATTTAATTTATTTGTTATTTCAATTTTTCGTGATATAATATACAGAAAATCTCAATTAAAACTTACCCCAAACAATAAAACTTACCCCAAACAACACAAAGATTAAGGGTTAACCCGCAGTTCTAATCCCCAGACTTTCCCTGATAGCTCTATGAAGCGCAAATGGCTGTATAAGTTTCTCTCTCAGAATCGGCAGATTGTTCCCTACTTAGTGCTGTTGGGGACTTTAATCCTGACGGCGATCGCCACTTATTATGTAGAATCAACAGCCCGTAACCAGGATCGGTTACAGTTTAATGCCTCCGCCCAACAGACGGAAAACCTAATTCGAGATCGGGTTAAAACCTATATTGCCTTACTCCGTGCCGGAAGTGGGTTATTTGCCAGCAATGATACCGTGGATCGAGAGGAATTCCGCACCTACATGGAACAATTAAAACTGCGGAGGGAATATCCAGGGATTCAAGGGATTGGGTTTACAATTCGGGTTCAACCCTCCGAAAAAGATCAATTAATAGCTCGGATGAAAGCTGAGGGTATCCCTAACTTCGCTATCAATCCCGATTACCCTCGATCCGAATATCATGCCATCATCTACCTAGAACCCCTAGATGCACGCAATCAAGCCGCCATTGGGTTTGATATGTTTACCGAACCCGTGCGCCGTCGCGCCATGGAACACGCCCGGGATGGGGGAATTCCGGTGGCGTCGGGTCGAGTCAAACTCCGACAAGAAATTGATGCCAAAAAACAACCGGGTTTTTTAATCTATTTCCCCATTTATCGAGGTAATTCTACTCCCCCAACGGTCACGGAAAAACGGGAGAAATTACTAGGATTTATCTATAGCCCATTTCGGATGGATGACTTGATGCAATGGCTATTTGGGAGTTATCCAGATGCTTTCATAGATTTTAAAATTTATGATGGTTTAGCAATTACTCCCTCCTCTCTCCTATACGATTCTAACTCTAGTCGTTTATTAGGGTTTAAGCCCCAATTTGAGGAGCGAAAAATGCTCTCCATTGCTGGACAGACTTGGACGATTATCTATACTTCCCGTCCTGAACTTAATTTTAATTTCCAACGTCTGATTGCTCCCTATATTGCCTTAGTAGGAAGTTTTGTTGGTATTATCTTATTTGGATTAATGCGATCGCAAATTAAAGCTCGATATATTGCGGAAAAAATTGCAACGGAACTGACGAAATCAGAAAAAGCCCTGCGAGATAGTGAAGCCCGATTTCAGGCGTTTATGGATTACAACCCTACCGTAGCTTGGATTTGTGATCATCAAGGTAAAATGTTATATTTGAGTAAAAGTTATACCCGAACCTTTAATGTTTCTCCAGAATCTTTAGAAACCACTATATTTGATATATTTACCCCAGATTTAGCCTCCAAATTCCTGAATTATATTTCGATTGTGGCTTCGCAAAACCTAGTTTTAGAAGTTATTGAATCTCTACCTCGACGAGACGGCAAAATTGGAGAATTTTTAATCTATCAATTTCCAATTTGGGTTGATCAGGAAGATCCATTGGTTGGGGGTGTAGCCATTGACCGCACAGAAAGTCATCGAGCCGAAACCCTATTACGTCGCTCGGAAGTTCAATATCGGACAATGGTTGAACAATCTCCCCTGAGCATTTTAATCCTATCATTAGATGGTTCGGTTAGGCGTGTAAATCGAGCCTGGGAGGAGCTATGGGGAATCAAAGGAGAAATGATTAAAGACTACAATTTGTTAGAAGATCAACAACTAATTCAAAAACGGATAATTCCCTATATTCAAAAGGGTTTAGCCGGGGAAACCGTGGCGATTCCTCCAATTTTATATGATCCTCATCAAAGCTTCCCAGGATTATCGAATTATGGATATGCTCAACGCTGGGTTGAGGCTTATATTTATCCAGTGCGGGATGAGGTGGGTGAAATTCGAGAAGTCGTATTTATCTATGAAGATATCACCGAACGTAAACACGCAGAAGAAGAATTACAAGAAAGTGAAGCTCGGTTTAGAACCCTAATTGAAACTACATTTGATGGTATTATTATTCATGAAAATGGCATCATTCTTGATGCTAACCAAGGGGCATCTATTATGTTGGATTACCCTTTAGGAGAAATGATGGGAACTTCTTTTCTGGATTTTGTCACCCCCGAAAGTCGGGATTTAATTTTACAAAATATTAAAAACAACTTAGAAGCCCCATTAGAAGTCTTTGGATTAAGAAAAGATGGCACAATTTTTGATGTAGAAATCATTGGTAAGTCTAAAATTTATAAAGGACGTCAAGTTCAGGTGACAGCCATGCGGGATATTACTAATCGTAAACAATTAGAAGCTGAACTGCGTACCCGGGCTGATGAATTAACAGAAGCCAACCGCCTCAAAGATGAATTTTTAGCTACCCTTTCCCATGAATTACGGACTCCTCTGAATGCTATTTTGGGATGGACACAACTGTTGATATCACGAGATTTAGATAAGGAAACATTTAATCGGGCGACGGAAACAATTAATCGTAATACACGGGCTTTAGCGCAACTGATTGAGGATTTATTAGATGTTTCTCGAATTATTAGTGGAAAACTGAATTTTAGCCCGAATCCGACTGTTTTAATTCCGGTAATTGAAGCAGCAATTGAAACGGTACGCTCAATAACTGAGGCGAAAGATATTAAAATTAATATTTCCTTTGAGCCTAATATTGGGATGGTTTTAGGGGATAGTAACCGTTTACAACAGGTGATGTGGAATCTATTAACCAATGCAATAAAATTTAGCTCAGAAGGAGGAGAAATTCAGGTGAGACTACATAAGTCTCAGAATCAAAATTCCTTGGGAAATAATAGCAATTATGAAGTCAGAGATTATGCAGAAATTCAAGTTAGTGATACCGGACAAGGAATTAGTAAAGACTTTTTACCCTTTGTGTTTGAAAGATTTCGTCAATCCGATGGTTCAATGACTCGGAAACAGGGCGGATTAGGATTAGGATTAACCATTGTCCACCATTTAGTTGAAATTCATGGAGGAAGCGTTACTGTAGATAGTCCAGGGTTAGGAAAGGGAACAGTATTTACTATAAAATTACCCCTGATGACATCGGATATGTTAAAAGATTATCAGTATCTTCAAGAGGGTTTCAGTGATGATGATTTGATGTTTGAAAGTTGTTTAAAAATCAAAGGAGTTAAAATTTTAGTGGTTGATGATGAAGTGGATGCTCGGGATTTAGTTGCTCATATTTTAGAAAATTGTGGGTCAGAAGTGGTGACCGTTGGGAGTGCAGAAGAAGCCATTAATATCTTCAAAGCCAATAGTGCTATATCTCAATTTCATATTTTAGTCAGTGATATTGGACTGTCGGGGGGAGACGGTTATTCACTAATCCGTCAAATTCGTTTATTACCCCCAGAAGCAGGAGGGCAAATACCCGCTTTAGCACTTACAGCTTATGCCCAAGATGAAGACCGTCAAGCCGCATTCTCCGCCGGGTTTCACGCCCATTTAGCTAAACCCGTAGAACCCCATGAATTACTGTTTACTATTGCTAATTTAATCGGAATTATTGGATAATTAGGGAATGGGGATCACTGATTTAAGAGGATTTCACAGATTTTAATCTTTGTTAATCTGCTTAATCCTCTTAAATTCATGATAGGTAATGGGTAATGGTGGATTTTATATAATTAAGTAAATAATAGGGAGATTTTAAGCTGATGTTAACTTTAGAAACGCTATTTGATGAAGAATTCTATTTAGCTCAATATCCTGATGTGGCTCCGGCGATTGAAAGGCGAGAATTTCGGAACGCTTTTGATCATTTTGTTCAGGAGGGTCAATTTTTGGGCTATGAACCTAATCCTTTATTTGATAGTCAATATTATCAGCAAGGAGATCCTGAACTTTTAACTCAAATAAAGGAAGGATTTATTACACCTGCGGAACATTTTATTGATTTTGGTCAATTTCAACCGCGTTCTCCTAATCCCTTATTTGATCCAATTTATTATTTAGAACGATATCCCGATGTAAAAGCGGGTTTTCTTAAAGCAGAAATTAACCCGTTTGAACATTTTTTTCTCCATGGACAATATGAAGGACGCAATCCCAGTATTGGTTTTGATACTAACTTTTATCAAACTCGATATCCCGATGTCTTATCTGAGATTAAATCCGGGCAGTATAATACATTTTTTGAACATTTTTGGCGACAAGGATTAGAAGAATCAAGATTAGGGATTGCTCCGGCTTTTAAAGATGACCTGACCCAAGCTATTAATATAGATATATTATTAGGAGAAAAAACCATTGTAGGCTTAATTGATGCGGCTAACCCCGTTGATATTTATGAGTTTATTATTCCTAATTTTAATAGTAAAGTTAGTATAATCATGAATCAAATGAAAGCCAATTTAGACTTAGACTTGATTTATGATCTGAATAACAATCGAGCCGTTCAAAGTAATGAAATTGTTGCTAGTTCCGCTAATTTAGGCCTCACCCCAGAATCTATTAAGTTAGATAAATTACCCGGCGGAACCTACTTTTTGCGAGTCTCCCCCAGGGACGGAAGCACCCATTATCTTTTAAATTTATCGGCTACCCCAATTTAAGTTTATTCTTGCCCCCGTTGTTGCGCTTCAGCGCACGTTGTTGTGCTTGAGCACTCTTAGGAGAGGAGGGGCTAAAGCCCAACAACGTCGGATTAATAAGTCCAGTTTTGCTTAGTCTGCAAACTATAGGTTCCATCCTTCACATTCACCCGCTCAGGAATCAGATCAAGATCCCGAAACAAATTAGCCTGATGCTGTAGGGCATCAAGGGATTGTTCATCAATCGGGATAATCGCCCGTTCAGCACTCCGTTTCTGTAAAGTTTCTAGGATAAATGGATCGATTTCGTGTTGATCTAGCAAACGTTGAGTCGCTTCTAATTCCTGTTTTTTAGCCCAGGCTCCCGCCTCATTAACCTCCTCTAAAATCACTTTTAATAGGTCAGGATAGTCTCGGACTAACTCTGGAATCGCATAGTAATAGGTGGGAACCTCCAAAGAAGCCCTATCCCCAAAAATACTTCCTAGGTCGGCAATGGAACGCCCTGGATAGGAACTTCGGGCTTGAGTGAGTGTGTAGGGAACCCAAACCACCCAAGCATCCACTTCACCCTGTCGGAATAGGGATAATGCCTGGGGCTGGGTCAGATAAATCGGGTCAATATCGCTAAAATCGAGTCCGACTTTCCGCAATGCTTTGATCAATATATAGTGGGCGCTAGAGCCTTTATCAAAGGCAATCTTCTTACCCTTGAGGTCAGCAATAGTCTGAATTGGCGAATCCTCTGGGACTAGAATCGCTTGACCTTTGGGGGCGGTATATTTTTCCTTAGCCACCCGCACAAAGACATGATCCGCCGCCTGGGAGAAAATACTGGCCGTACCACCCCCCCCGCAAAAATCAATTGTCCCGTTACTCAGAGCCTCAATCAGAGCCGATGCCGATAAAAAGCTTGTCCAAGTCACAATTAGCCCAAAGGGTCGCAAACGTTCTTCNAGTAAGGCTTGACTGCGAAGAACTTCAAAATTGGTCATNCCCTCTGGATACCCGATTTTGAGTTGTTTGAGNCGTCGCGCTTGTTGGGCTAAGGGTGTGTTACCCGAGTGCGCCGAGCGGTTAGAAAACCAACGATCCAAAAGAATACAAAACACGATCCCCCCCACAAACAGTCCCACCGTTTCTAATAACCGAATGCTTGAGTTTTTCGGTGGGTTAGCCTGATTGACCGGGTTGACCTGACTGATTAGAGGGGAGAGCACATGGCCGGATTCAGGAGTAGCAACAACATTACTATTAAAGGTTAGACTCAAGACCAAACTTGAGGCAAGACCGATGCCAAACTGGACTACAAACTTGGATATAAGGAATCTACGAGGAATTGATCGGAATGGTTTCAGAAGATTTTGGTCTTTGTATTTGGGCAAAATATCGCGTAAATAGCTAATCATAATAACTCCTTTGATAAATATAAATAATGGACATTGTTAGATGAATTGGAAATACGAGAATGTAGCCAGGGTGTTAGACTTTTTAACGCTCTTTATATATTATTAGGACTTGTGCAATTATTCTATAGTTTCGGTAATCAGACAGATTTTGAGTGAGGGATAGTGATGGATTGGTTAATTGAAACAATTAAGGTTGCGATAGCTGTTGCCATAGCAACAACCTTTGA
>B570J29639_100183_pt1 | contig 8550 bp, 6 predicted proteins | sample LakMenEpi27Sep09_FD_29639 | JGI IMG/M metagenome (IMG submission 29639)
CGATTTTCTGCTTGTAATGCCGCTTCTTCAGGGGTCGGAACGAGATCACCTTCTGGGGTAAAATATCGGAGTTTCTCCTGATAAATTCCCAGGAATAATCCTAAGACTTCACTTGCTAATAATCCTTGTTGATTAGGAATAATTACTTGATATTCCTGTCCAATTAATTTAAAACCTGTTAGTTCTAAATCATCGGGAGAAAACCAGAAATATTCCTGGGTTCTAAATTGATCTTGATATAAACTCTTTTTAGTGGTTTTATCGGTTTCCGCCGTTGAGTTGGAAAGAAGTTCGATAATTAAATCGGGATGTTTCCCTTCTTCTTCCCAAACTACCCAGGATTTTCTCGGACGTTTAGAAGTATTTCTTACCAAGAAAAAATCTGGCCCGCGAAAGTCTCGATTTCTCAGTTGTTGACGACTAAAATAGATGGTTAAATTTGCCCCAATAAAATAATCTGTTCTATCTTTCCATAACCAATCTAAACAAGAAACTAACAACGCCAACTGGAGATAGTGTAACGTACTTTCCATTTCTATATATTCACTTTCAACTTGAGTACCATCAGGCATTAATGCCTCTAATTGTTCTGCGGTTATTGACATTTTTTCTCCTCCTCATTTGAGGTTGGGTTAATTTATTATATCAAATTTTCAATGCTCAATCATCTGTTCTAAAGCGTCCTGTAAATCCTGAGTTAAATTAGCAACAGCTTGACGACGGTTTGTTTGATAATCTGACCATTTTTGAGTCACAGAAATGGGTTCACCAATGGTTAATTTAGCGCGTTTTTTCCCTAAATGGGGACGTTTTAATGGGTTTTCTCCCTTTAACCTAGTTACCATTGACCAAACAATTAAAGTGGTTTCGGCAAAACGATCAAAGGTAGGATTTTCTTTAATATAACTGCCTGTTACCCCCACAAAACTTTCCACTAATCTCATATTCCACATTCGCAAACTAGCTTCGGTTGCCACCCAATCTGCTAATCCTAATTCTACCGCAGACCAGGTATCATTAGCCTTGAGATCATAGCGATAAATACAATCCCATCCCGCTTGTTCTAAACGACGACAACGACTACTTAAATCTCCTGTCGGTTTGAGATTAAAATATTCTTCAGCCACGGTTAAGGCAATATCTAATAATCGTTTAATTCGATTTGGAAAATCAATGGTTTCATCCTGGGGAATACTGCGATAATAGAATTGGCGATAAAAATTTTCCATNATATCTAATAAATGATTTCCTAATCGAATTAAACGGCTATAGAGGGAAGAAACAGTTAANTCNTGGCTAGATTGAGGTAAGTTACAATCCCTTTCTAATTGGGCAATTAATTTTTCTAAATCTCCCCAATTATCTTGAATATAAAAATACTGTATACCAATGGGAACCAAATAAACTTCTTCCGATCGTTCAGCTTTTTTTAAGTCTTCAACACACCAAAATCCTAATTGAGAAACTCCAGGTTCTAAGGGACTAATATTTTGATTATGCCCATTAGTTGCCCCTTCTGGTGCGGCGGCCAAAGGAAATTGACCATTAATAAATAAATCCCTGGCTGATCGTAATCCTAAACGATCAACTTTCCCCCTTAAAATCGGTGTTCCTCCTAATTTTGGGAATAACCAAGAAACCAAGTTTCCTGCCCATAAAGGAATCCCTCGATCATACATAAAATGGGCATGAATTGGATTAGATAAGACAATTTTCTGTTGTTTTGCAGTTTCAGGAACAAATCGCCATAATAATTGACTGATACAATAGGGATCATCCGTATTAGGATGACGAAAAGCCAATAAAAATCTGACTTTTCCACTTTGAAATTGTTGATAAAGATTAACTAATCGTTCAATTTGTTCTACCTTAATTTCAACTAATGGCGTTTTCCATTTCATCCAAAAGGGCATTCCCCATTGGCAAACTTGTCGCACCAAAGAATTAAAATTAGGAGGGATAAAATCTAGGGTGGGTTGTATATTTTTAATTAGATTAGCCATAAATTAGGTTTGAGGAAATTCAATAAGTATTAAAGCGGATTGAACTCAAGCAATTATTATAGCAATTCGTCAGGATTTTGTTGTAATATTTGATTCCAGGGATTTCTGATCAAACCTCTATTCTAGTTTGGGTTTGCAGGGACATCAATCCTAGATTTTTTGATAATTCCCGACCCTAAATTAAGTAAAAAGACTTATCATAGAACCCTTGAATTGTTCTGTCAAGTTATAAAATTTAACCACAATTCGTTACAATGACAACCAAACTTTAGCTCTAAAAACGGTTTGCTTTAAAAAGATAAATCATCAAGTTTTCACTTAGAAGGCAGGTAGAAAGGATGAATCCCACCGACTTAAATCAGGCATTTCAAAATGGTTATTGTTTTCAAACTACCCTTGATCAGCATAGCGATCAAGTTACCTATTCCGTCCATACTCTGGGTGAAATCGTTTTAACCTCTGGAAAAATTGCCGTTTGTGATCCTTTGGTTGTCCCTAATTCTGATCTGTGTTTGACTCAAACTCTAGCTGCGGGTCGTTATCCGGTGAAACTAAGTATCGCCACATTTGATCACCAAAAAGAACAAAGAGTCGCCTATGGGATGTTAGTAATTCGGGATCAACCTGCGGTGAAATGGGAATTGGCGGTATCTTTTACCGGGGATCAAGAATCGGGTTATCCCGTCACTTCTGGGACAGGATGTTTTATTGATGGGGAAGTGATCAAACGCTTATCTTTCCTTTCCGATACTGAGTTTGAAAATTATTATAATCATTTGGATCAAGCTTTAGATCAGACCTATGTTGATACCTGGGATTGGACAAATTTCTGTTTGGATGAATCAACCGGATTGAATATTATTGCTTTTCATTCCGGTTGGGGGGAGGGTTATTATTCCTCCTATTGGGGTTATGATTCCCAGGGAAATATAGTCTGTTTAGTCACGGATTTTAGGCTTTTGGACTCGTGAGGGGATCGACCACTTCTAAGAGGGTTTTAACACTAGCATTGTAATCAAAAAAAGAAAACAAATGTTTATATTTCAAGATGCCTTTTTTATCTAAGACAAACTGCCCGGGTAAGGGCGCACCTAGGGCTTGTCCTACTTGATATATTTGGAAAACTCCACAGCTTGGATTACTCAGTAATGGCATTTTTAAGCCGAGGTCTTTGACTACAATTTTACTTTGGCGTTCATCGGTACTGGTAATCAGTAAAACTTCTATTCCCCTTTGCACAAATGCTTCATAATTTTCATTCAGCGCTCTAACATGGGGATAACACCAGGGACAATATTGTTTTTCGGTGAAAATCCGGGTAAAGGCTAAAATTACCGGGCGATCGCCTCGAAATTGAGATAACCGCACTAATTGACCATTGGTAATATCGGGTAATTGAAAATCGGGGGTTTTCAATCCTAACTGTAAATTGCTAGTGGCGGGGATCGGAAAAAAGTTATTCCAAAATCGACGATTAATTAAACCCGTAAAATCGTTAGAAGTCAGCATAATAGTTCCTTGTTTATTACTCATCCTAGTTTAAAACAATCTTACAAAAATCAACGAAACCCGCCCTCACATTGTAAAGACGGGTTCTTAAATCTTGTCTAAAACTTAATCTTAGACCGCCGCAAAGAATTCTTTAGACTTGACGGGATCGGGGATCATGGTCTTGTCACCAGGTTGCCAACCCGCAGGACAAACTTCATCGGGGTGAGCTTGAACATATTGAAGCGCTTGCAGTGTCCGCAGAGTCTCATCCACGTTACGACCAAAGGCGAGGTTATTGATCGTGGCGTGTTGAATCACCCCTTCTTTGTCAATGATGAACAGACCGCGCAAGGCAATTCCGGCTTCAGGATCAAGCACGTTATAAGCGGTGCTGATTTCTTTTTTCAGGTCAGCCACCAGAGGATATTTCAGGTCGCCCACACCACCGGATTTGCGATCGGATTGAATCCAAGCTAGGTGAGAAAAGGCGCTATCGACGGAAACCCCAAGAATTTGAGTATTGAGTTTGCTGAATTCTTCAGCGCGATCGCTAAAAGCCGTAATTTCAGTCGGACAAACAAAGGTAAAGTCTAAGGGGTAGAAAAATAGAACCACATACTTACCCCGATAGTCGGATAGTGAGATGTCTTTNAATTCTTGGTCAACAACGGCCGTTGCTTTAAAATCCGGGGCGACTTGGCCAACACGCAGGCTCTCAGCCATGAATAATACTCCTTAAACTGACGATAGTATAGTTTCGTTGCAGAAAATTAGGATAACTTTGATCCCAATTGTTTTGCTATTTTACGATTTGTTACAAATACATCATAGTCGAAATGAGTACAGTTAAACAAGACTTAGAAAAAAACAAGTATAGTGCTACGCACTCTGACCCCAAACCACAAAATTAAGGGTTAATATATTATAGCGTTTCTCGGTCTGGTGAGGTACAACAACTCTACCCCCAACCCCATTAGAAAGGGGGCTTTTCTGGTTCCTCTCCTTTGCACGGGGGGCTAGGGGGGTATTTTTTGTACGTCATATAATTAAGAACCGCTATAGTTTCAAATGGCTCAAGCGGGATTTGAACCTGCGACCTTGGGCTTATGAGTCCCCTGCTCTAACCACTGAGCTACTGAGCCTTAGTTTATTCACGATTAAACAATATAACACAAACCTTTCCCAGATATCAACCCCCTGTTTAATCTTTTTTTCAGGGGGTAGGGGAGGGGGAGAGCGGAGAGCAGGGGAGGGAATAAAAAGTACCCTTGCTCTTTCCTCGCTACTATCCAACCTTCAACACCTCAATGCCTCAACACCCTAATAATTTTGGGATACCGTAGAACTTTCTGGGGGTAGGACAGCCATCGGGTTAACTGCACCTTGGCCATTAGGATGGATTTCAAAGTGCAAATGGGGCCCGGTACTGCGGCCGGTGGTTCCCATTTCCGAGATTTGATCTCCTTGAGCCACTTTTTGGCCTTCGCTGACCAGGATGCGATCGTTATGGGCGTAAACCGTTAAACTGCCGTCGGGATGTTCAATTTCGACTAAATTGCCATAGCCACCATCATTCCATCCCGCATAGCTAACAACCCCAGGGGCAGCAGCGACAATTGGAGTTCCAATCGGCCCAGCAATATCAATTCCCCGGTGCATCCGTCCCCAGCGCCAGCCATAGCCGGAGCTCAGAACACCCGATGATGGCCAAATATAGCCATTAAAGCGCATCGACCCACTCGGTAAATAAACATCTGGCCCAGAGAGAGGGGGTAACTGCGGGGAAACCATCTGACCCAAAGCCGGATTGCTTAAAGGATCATAAGCCCTAGAACCAACGGGGGCAGTAGCCACTACCGAACGTCTTGATGCGGGCTGGAGTTGGGCAGCCGGAGATGTCACGCCATTGGGAGACAATTGAGCTAACTGTTCCGAAGCCAAGTTCTGTTCGGCTTGACTAGCCTTTTCAGGAGCATAGGCTTGAGGATTAAACTCAGGATTAATCAGTTTTTGACGATGTAAGGAAGCCATTCCCTTAGAGGTCAAAACTTCAGCCTTGGGCTGTTCATTTGGTTCTAGGGATACGCTGGTCAACTGATAGCCACTCTGAACCTTATATTCCTCCCGCAGTCGTTCTACTTCAGATCTCAGGCGATCGCTGTACAATTTATTAACGGCTTCTGATTTGCTAACAGAAACCTCTTGAACCGCCAACTGTTCGGACAAGGAAGAAAATTTTGAATCAACCGGAATCGCCACGGCTGCGGTTGCTATGGGAGTAGAAGCATCGACCCCATCATTCATAGCACGGTTCGCCAGTTGGTTCAGCGAGATTTGATTTAAAGTGCTATGGGTCGGAATCGAACTCAGATCAGCTATATCTTCTCCTGGAAGATCGGCAACGGCTGAATCATCACTTCTATATTCTGAGGGAAGAACTGCCGGAAGCACAGATTGAGGTAATCTCCCTCTTAAAAGGCGCAAGTCTGTTGCGGCAGAAGCTTGTTGTGGAGAGGGGTCAGCATCTGGACGAATCTGAGGGTCTTGCCATGAATTCGTGGCTAGAGAGGCCGGACTATTAGAAAAACTACTCGCCAGTTGCTTAGGGATTTTTAGACTCTGATTGAGACTCAGAACATTAGGATCAGTTAGCTGATTTGCCTTAATAATGGCATCAACAGAAACATTATGCAGTTTAGCAATTCGAGCTAACGTATCACCCGAACCTACCTGATAAACTTCCGAGATGGTTGGGTCGCGCTCATCATTCGGAATCACAAAAGCTCCAGATAGCCCTTGGGAGATGGTATCTAAAGAATTAAAATGAACCGAGTTAGAAACCCTATTGGTGGACTCCCACGGCTGATTGGAGTGAGCAGGAGATCCCGAATTCCCCACCGATGGACTTAGTATTTCCTGAGTAGCCGAGGTTTCACCCCCAGAAAGAGGAATTTGCTGATTGAATCCGGGGTTGGATTCCGACAGCGTAGCTGATTCAGGTAACGATTCCGAGTTAACACTCGGCCGAGACTCTGGTGTAGAAAATGCTTCTACGCTAGTCTTATCTGGTTTGTTTAACCCTAAATCCGTAGATTGACTCCGGTTATTTGTCACTTTCTCATCTGTATTCAGACTGGAAAGGCTCCGCAATAGAGATGGCTGCCAATCGGGTTGGGATGTTTGTCCGGTTGAATTTTCCACCGTCGGGGAGGATACTGCCATCGGTGCAGGAGACTGCATCGCCGGATTGGACTCAGGATCGGATAACTCAGTTGCCATGACTCGATCGTTCGTTTTGGGCATAAGGATGCCCGAAGCGACGGCCAAACCGAGAAATGCGAAAGAGGTATAAACCTTACGACTGCCAGGGTGTGCGACCTGTTGTTTGGTCTGGCCTGTTGCAGTCTGATCTAAATTGAAATCTAAATTAGGCATAACAACAGGTTGATCATGATTTGGAACTGTTCCTTTCAAAGAACGACCTCCTATGGAGAAGCGTGCTGACTGTCCTCGAACCGCTCAAGAAATTCATATCAGTGAAATTAATCACATTAATTATTGACTGAAATCACTGAGGATAATCTTGATTAAGTCAGATTACCTTGATTTTTCAATTTCGGCAACAAAAGCCAAAGTTAGATTGAAATGCGAACCCTGAAAATTAAGGATAGATAAACAATAACCCTTGAGGGCCGAGGATGTTTAAATATGAGTGAATTCTGTCACCAGAGTTCAGATGAGAATTTACACCAGTTCCTACCAAAAATACAACACCTGATCTGGGGCTGTTAATTTCTGGGGATCAGATGACAAGATCGATCAAAATAGACAATTAAGAGCTTTAAATCAAAGCCAGTTAAGGGTTATGGCTTTTTTGTGATAGGAAAAAATACCCCGTTTAGATGAATAAAATCTATCACTGTCGGGGGACAATTGAATCCGGTCACTTATAAAAAAAAGTTATCAGATTGGGGTGGTTTTTGGGATTAACACAATATCAGGGTTTGAGGGATGGAATTCACCCCAAATAACCGAGTTGGCGGCGTACCTCAAATAAACTGATGGCAACACTCACGGAGAGATTCAAACTTCTCACTCCGGCTTCAGCCATGGGAATATATATTGTTGCGGTGCAAGTCTCCAATACATCGGCCGAAAGTCCGGTGGTTTCACTGCCATAGAGCAACCAGTCGGAATCTTGAAACTGGAACTGGATATAGTTAGAAGCCCCTTTGGTACTAAACCCCAGCAAACGGCCGCCCCGTTGTTGCTGATGGGTTTGAAAGCTGGAAAAATCTGGGTGATGGGTGAGCTTAACGTAGGGCCAATAATCCAAACCCGCCCGCTTTAGGTAGCGATCGCTAATTTCAAACCCCAATGGCCCGACTAAATGTAATTCGGTACAGGTTGCTGCACAGGTACGGGCGATATTTCCGGTATTGGGAGGGATTTGTGGCTGAACTAAGACAACGTGGGGCATGAGGTAATTAGACCAGGAAACAAGGGCTTTTGGGTCGGATCAACCCGGTTGATGAGTAATAAATCTATAGTTTTTCTTTATACTTTGTAAAGAAATTTATTGATAAGATATTCTCATCTAAAAATTGGCCAATTTTCAGGCGATCAGGGGTTGACAAATTTGATCTTCAAACTCTTGTTCCTGGGTTGCCATCTCCTGAATGGCCTGTTGAATAATCAAGCGAGGATCGTGGCCCTGTTCCGACAGTCGTAACCATTGTTGGGCGGTAGACCCTTCTCGCAGTAGCTTTTTCACCGGAGACAGAAAGCAACTAAACCCGTGTTTTTTGGCAATTGGCCAAACTTCTGCATAAATTTGTTCAATCCAATCTCTAACGGAAATTAGGCTGCCATCTTTCCAATGCCGCAGTTGGGCGTCTAAACTATGGTGGGCTGCGAGAATTTCATTTTGATCTGAAATTTCGACTAAATCCTGGGCCCGGCTATTTTCAGGAAGTTGACTGAGTTGCAATGGATCAAGGTCAGGATTCTCTAACATTTGCCAGATCCGAGCTTCTAATAACGCTGTGATCGCTAA
>B570J29639_100188_pt1 | contig 8392 bp, 12 predicted proteins | sample LakMenEpi27Sep09_FD_29639 | JGI IMG/M metagenome (IMG submission 29639)
ACCATCACCCCCCAAACCCCCATAGGTTAACGCTTGGGGGGGGGAGGGGGTGCGATCGCTATAGTTCAATCGGGACGCAAGAAACATTCTTAACCAATCTACAGACATCCCCCCTGTAATCAACTAATCGTGTGTTAACGGTGAACTGGTGAACTTGACCACCAGCCCCAATAAAACGGGCTGCATAACTATAATCGTTAACGCTCCCATCTCTTATTAGTCGGGCTTTGTAGTCGCTTAATTCTGTACCTAACCACCAAGGAGAATGATCCTTAACTTTAATCCAATCATTCGGTCTAATTCCCGATGTCGAGGCGGTGCTATTGTTGCTAAATAATGGAGAATCATCGGACATTCTTAATAGGCAACATGAGCCGCCGTTATACCCCAATATCTCAGTAATTAATTCTGATTCTGCCATTGGTCTTATTAGTTGATTAGATAATATATCCCCTCTATCAGTATCCTTATTGAATTCAGAATTATCACTATCACCGGGCGACAAATGCCAGTGAGCATATTTAGTCAATCCCGTTCTACATCCGTCCCACCGCAAAGATACAGAACCCCATTGACTCGCTAAACCTTCTAACCAATCTTCTAGGGATCGGAAAACTAAAACTACATCCGTCTGGCTCATTCCCTTTGGGGCATGAAACGCTAAACCATCCGAGGTAAGTGCCGGGACAAACTCAGTTATGGCAATTGGCATGATTTTCGGAATGTCCATTTTTTTTGTCTCCGTGTTTGGGGTTTTTATTTCTAGCTCTAAATAGATCCTTTGGGTTAGTCATCCCCAACCCTTCAGCAAGGAGCGATACTTCACAATCATTCAAGGCGTCACCGGATAACGCTTTGTTTATTAGTGGGGTTAAGTCGGTAGAGTCCTTTACTGTGTCGGACTCATTAAAATCGTCAATTTTGAACGGTTGCCCCGTCCGTTCCCAGTAGTTGACGTCAAAACGAATAAACGCCTCTAACCTTTTTGTCATAGACGTTTGAATCTCTGCAACCAACTGTTTAAAACGGATTCTCAGGCGCTCATCATCAAAAAATACTCTAGTTGCGGGCTTATCTATGGGCATTTGGACTACCTGTAATACTTACCCCAATTATCCCCTATATCCTATTTTGTGGTAGAGGTGAGCTATTTTACATAAAAACATACTTTACCCTATTGACATAGGTAGCTCACCTGATATACATTGTTAACTAGCACTCTGAGATACCGCTTGACGCACTCTCAAATACCGCTCTCACTGATTAGAACCTTGACAACTCAATAGCTAAACTGACCTACCTGATCGGGATGGTAAAGGGCATTCAATCAATGTTAACTAATACCCTTGGAGGTGTTTTAATTGACAACCATATTAGAACCTGAAATTATCCCCAAAGGGAGGCGGGTTAAACTCAAAACCACTAGACGGGGTGATATTCCTTATGTTGACAAAAAGGAACTAGCAACGGAATTAAATCGGAGTAGAACCACGTTAAGTCAATGGGAAGAACTGTTAATAAAACACTCCCCTGATTTCCGTAAATACTACAGTCCCGGCTCACCCTGGAATGATTTTCAAGCCTATTGCTTAGAGATTATCCATAACTGGAGGGAGGGAATCAAAACACGGAAACTTCCCCCCAACGCTTACCAACAATTTGTTACTGAGAATAACCAACTATTTACTCTGGAGAATTACAAAAATGTCATCCAACAACAACGGAAAACAGACGCAACAATCAACAATGCAAAACTTATCGAAGCAGCTTAAAACAAGCGAAAAGTTATTGATTAAGACTGCTCTCGATTTGGGTTTTGACCCGGACAATTTAACAGAAGGTGAGGGTGTTGCGATCGCACAACACTTGACCGGAACCGCGCCCCAAAAGTTAAACGGACACCCAACAGAACCTAAGACCCCTACCCCGGAAAGTTTCAGTATTGAGGATTCAGAGGACTTTATCGACTGGGAAGAAATCGAAAATGAGTTAGGGGAAAACGCTTTAGGTCTTGTTCAGGAATTGGGACTAGAACGAGAAGCTGTGACCCGAAGTGATTTTGCAGCGCTCCGAGAATTAGCTTTATCTAACCCCGTTCATCAGAATTTAGCCGATCATATTGGGGCCGTGGGTTCCGTTCAGGAAGGCTTAACCAATGAACACATCCGAACCCAGTACGAAACCGGAACGGCTATTGGTGAGGCGGGTTCGGTCGCCCTAATTACTGGGTTATTGCAAAGTCAATTAAACGGTCTGCAACAGGCTTACACCTTGCAAACTGCCATTAACTCAGACTTCCAAAAAATCATTAATTCCCAACTTGAAAACCTAGGGAAAACTAACAAAGGAACACCGGACAAAACTGTTCAGGATTTGGGGAAGTGTGCGACAACCAACCAACAGAACAGCAAGAAAAAAACGGCCGTCAGAACTCAGAAACTGGATGTAATGACTATCAAGAAATCATTGAACAAATAACACAATTAAGAGAGACGGTCATCCAGTTGGAGAGCCGTCTCCTTAATCAATCCACCCATCACGATAGATTAATTATGAGACACATTTTAGCACAGTTTAAGCGCATTCTAAGGCAACTTGAGAGCATTACCCCTTACCAATACGACGGGTTGGTTATGACAATGATGGGGGGGTTCTGATGATAGGAAAATTTACTTTCATCCCTGAAGATTTAGAGTTTTGGAATCATGTTCTATGGGTAATTCCTAACCCTGGTTTCGTTCGTCGTTTTTGCCCTAAATGGATCGAGATTGGCAGAGTACAAAAAGCTGGTTTTTCAGCTTATGAAATCGTCCCTTTCTAATAATTGAAACATGAAAAATTCAAATACCATCTCATTTTTTATCGGGGTTATTTTTGGGGCTGGAATTACATTTTGTTTTTTCGTTTTGCCTCCAACATCACAACTAACACAAATTACTGAGAAAAAATAATGGGAATTTTATCAGCAATTAAAAGTTTTTTTGTCGGGGGTGATGATACAAACTCCCGACTTCCCGATGTTCACTCGAGCGCAATTACTCCCGAAACTTTCACACCCAATCAAGACAATTTATATGTTAGTTCCGAGCTAGTTCGGGAGGCGAATAATAGGGGTTGGGTGATTGACGATGAGCTTGTTCAACAGTCGGGAGAAATTGCTAAGAATGCCAAACAGAATGCTAAAAATGTTAAGAAGTTTGGTAAGAATATTAAAACATTATCCAAGGCAGAATTGCTAACAGCAAAGGAAATGCAGAAAGCTATTAAGATTACTGCCGATGGTGACTCTAAAAAATACGGAATTGTTACCCAAACTCAAGCCTTGCTAGATGCTCAGAATGTAGCTTACGCAAGTATCAAAGCTAACTATAAGGAACAATTAAAAGCTACCAATCAAAGGGTCAACGATGCTTTAAACGGTTCCCAAAGTAAACGTAATCAATTAAGAGGTGGGTGATAATTATGGCACGGGTTTTAAACTTTACTGCCTATTTTTTTGGGTCAATTTGTTGGGTGACAACCGGGGGATTGGTGACCCGATATTACCCTAAATTACAGAACTGGTATTGGGTATTTTTTACCCTGTTCTTGGTGGCTTTGATAGCACTGGGTTCTTATTATGGCAGGAAAGGCTACACGGGGTTATTGAACACATCCGAGTCGGTTTTATTGGGACTGCTAATTGTTCTATTTGTTGGTGCAATCTTAGGGGGAATAGCAAGCTATGTCTAATCCTATATTGATCAGTTCTGCCCTTTGGACTGCCACCGGCGCGGGTTTAATGTGTTGGGGATTAAGTCAACCCTACCCAAGTCCTAACAAGTTTTATGGCTTTGGAGCGGGTGCGATCGCCTCGACAATTGGGTGTATTTTGTCTTACCCGGCCATGAAAAAAACCGAGCGCGGGATATTGAGACAGGATACGGCGGATCAGATTTTCGATATTGGGGAGGCGGCAATCATCGAACGGTATAAACAAGCGGTGTTTCCGTCCCCTAAAATGCCGGATCTAAATATTTACAATCACGTTTTGGGGATGTTTCCAGATGAACAAGAACCCCAATTAGAGTTTTACAATTGGACTGATTTACAGTATGAAGCAAACGCGATTATTGTTGGCGGTAATCCGGGGTCGGGTAAGTCTACAATTGTCGGCGGCTTTATCGCTCCTATGATTAGCAGATTATCCGAATCAGAGATTATCGTATGCGATCCGGATGCTAACTCTAATAGATGGCAGGAATACGGCTATACAAGGATTGTGAGTGATTATGGTGCAATTTATCAAACGTTAATCGCGGTTGCCACCGAGAAGGAGAACCGCAAAACATCGGGTAAGAAACATCAGATAATCTTGATAATGGATGAGTTAAACGATTGTCAGGGTGCATGGCGTTCTATGTACAACAGGGCAGAATATAACCAAGCAATTGAGGCAATTAGAACACTAGGCAATGCCAGAAAATATAACATTACTCCGATCATTTTGATGCAATCCCACAATGTTGAGGATATAGGATTAAGCAGAAAATATCGTAATCAATTTGCTGTAATCCTTGCTTGTGCGAGCGCCCGTGATGAAATTCAAAATATTTGGAAACAAAACGATCCGCGTTGGCAATGGGTAAAAAATAATCCTTATCCCTGCGTTTTGGTTGGATCAATTCCTACTCAAATCGCACAACATCCTACCCACGGACATCACCAACAATTCAAGAAAGTTGGCAATGCACCGAGTAACATTTTAAGCCCGGTTTGTGGAAACATCCAGACTATTCCCGACTTCCAAAATGGGGAAGCCGAACCCATTAAGCAATCCCCAAATACCGAGCCAAAAACTAAAACTCAATCAATGAGTTTTGACTTGTCCAAACCACCGGAAACGCCAAAAACAGATTATCCCGACCTGTCAAGTGAACAAGCCAAGATAGTTCAATGGGTAGGTAAACAAGGGAGAAAAGTTAAGTTAAGCGAGATGTTAAAAGGCTTAACAATTACTTGCAACGGTGAGAGATGGACTAAGCAAAACTATCTTAATGCTTGCCGTTTTATTGCTGATAAGGGTTATTTGTTGATGACAACTGAGGGCGAAACAATTTGGTTAGAATCTCCTAACCCGTCGTAGCCCGTCGTAACGTCGTAACGTCGTAACCCGTCGTAAAGGGCATATAGGGGGGGGTTCTACAACCTTACGACACCTACGACGCTACGACGCATTGCTAACTACAATGGCATTACTAACATGAATACAATCAAATTATCCGACCCTGAGAAGGTTGCGATCGCACCGGATTCAATAATACTTAAATTCTCCCTCCTGGGGTGCGTTGGGTTAGCTCTGATAGGTTTTGGAATATTTACAATTACCAATCATCAGAACGGGGTCAAATCACAACAGCAAGCCACCGGAAAACCTGAGAAGGTAGCAACACCCAAAACACAATCAGAACCGCCTTTAATTGTTACCAAGAAACCTAACAAGCCTATTGAGATTGAAGAAGGTTCGGCGGCTTGGTTTTGTATTCAAAATAACGGCGGCTCGGTGTGTCTTACCCGTGATAGGTTTGCTCCTAATTACCGCTTGGTTTCACCGCCTGAACGGGAGAAAACTTACGAGGATTATTTGATTGAGTACGGGGTGCGAGGTGACGGATATTGTGGAAGGTATTTAAACGGCGAACCCAATTGTTATTAAAGGAAATCATGGCATTTTTACCATTTTTAACCGAGCGTTCACCGAGTCGAACGATTAACCCGATTGAATTTGTTGGTCAAAAGTTGGGTATTCCCGATCCTAAGTTTCAGGTAGGGGATAGGGTCAAATATCGGTATGTTTGTGATGACTCACTGGACAAAGAAAGATATCTAAAACTTCAAATTAGCTATGGGACTATTCTCTGGATTATCCCCAATGTCACCTTGAGTCGATGGGAGCTTTGTATTTTATGGGATGATGAGAGCCCAAAATATATTGATTGCCATTCTCCGCATTGGAGCGGGGGGGAGGATTTAGAATTCGCCTAAGTTAACCGGGCGTTTTTTCTGGATGACTCTGATCGCACCATCAAAGCTAATGATATTTTTGATACCTTAATCTTAGCTTGGTAAGAAGGCTGTAAGGCTGTTTATTGTGTAGCGTGATAGTTTCAAAGAAGCCGATGATGGTTGCGTTGCTTGTGCAATTTAAAGTTTCATGCTACTTACTACGATATTTAAGTATTTTAGGTTTGCTGTTGATTAATGAAACCATCTCGCCGCGGCTAGTCCAGATTCTGACGATCATTAATTTGTCCGACAAGAATGGCGGCGTTTTGATGAATGTTGCTGAAATGTTTGGAATTTCTGGGATTGAGTGCTATGATAAGAATACGAGTTAAAAAGTTAAAATATGGCTCCCCCAAAAAAACCGATTGACCAATTACATGAGATCAACCTATCAATAAAAATAACCCGTTCCCTTGACCGAGCTATCGAAATTGCTGCAAGAAATCAAAGGATCACAAAGTCCGAAGTGATCCGAAATAGCTTAATCAATCTCAATTTACCAGAAACTGAAAAAACCGCGTAGCTATAACTACACGGCTTTTTAATTCTGTTTTTAAAACTACTCTCAAGTACGCTGCACACTGAGTTTGGACAACCGGAAAAAGCGTACTCGGAGGGAATCACAACCCTTTTTAAAGGGGATATCTTATTATGGTAGCACCATTAACCCGCTTCTGTCTAGTATTTTTCTTTCATAATCCTTTCATAATTATAGCAGATAATCCCCCAAATATACAACGGATAACCGTAGATTGTGGGAATAGCCAACCCCTAACAATTAAAGGGGGTGCGGCATGATTACCACCGACACCGCATTAAAAGGAAAGGCAATCGCATCAAGCAAGCGTAACCCATGCCCAATCTGTGAAAAAACGCACGGGTGCAAGATTTCAGACAATTTAGTAATGTGCCTACGGGGTGACAAAAATTGGTCTGTTCCCGGATGGAAATATCTCAAGCCTCTTAATAGCGGTATGGGGGGATTGTTTGGGGCCGATTCAGGGGAGCGACGGGAATATAGACCAGAGCAACAACCCAAAGCCGCCAAACCTTCAAACATTACCCCGTTAACTGATGAGCAACTGGACAGGGAAGCCAGAAAATTACTCAAGCAATTGGGACTTACTGCCAAACATCGGGAGCAGTTGCGCGGTCGCGGCTTAACCGATGAACAAATTGATCAGCGTGGGTTTAAGTCGGTTGACCGCTATCAAGAATTTAATCTGATCTCGATTAGTCCTAACTTCCCTGGAATGGGAACCAGGGGAACCCTAACCAATAGCGGATCAGGAATTCTAATTCCTATTCGGAATATCAAAGGATTAATCATTGGCTCTCAGATTGCCAGAGATGATCGGAATCCTAAATATCAATGGCTTTTGGGAAGTAGCGATCGCCGCGTGTCCGGTAAACCGCCATTACAGTTTTTAAAATTAAACAGTTCACCGGATCTAAATATTGGTGAGGGGATACTAAAACCAACTACCGCAGCATATTTACACAATATAAATGTGTTGGGTGCAGGGGGTGTTAATTGGCACGGTTCCCCCAATGAACTCGCTGCAATTATTAATAGTGGCTTGTTTAGTCGCTATATCCTAAACCCAGACGCAGGATGCAAAGCTAATCATCATGTGATGGGGGGATATCGAGCTTTATATCTATTCCTTAAAAAGCTCGGAATTAACCTACTGGTGAGGGATTGGGGTCAAGGGAATCAGCCAAAGGATGAAGGGTTAGACGTTGACGAAATCGACACCGAAACCTTTAATAATGCTCCTATTGTTTCCTTTGAGAAGTGGGATAATTCCACAGAATTACAAGCGTTTTTAGCCGAACATGAAACCCGCAAAAATAATACTGTAATCTCTCAGGACGAGTATTTTAACCGCTTCAAATTACCTAAATTAGAAAATAATTTAGCTAACGTTGTTAAGCGGTTGTTTAGTCGAGTTAGTCGGAAAAATAAACCCGTTACTCCAAAACCAAAACCCGAACCCGTTACAATCCCAGAACCAAAAACAGAATGTAGCGCGATCGCACTCTGGAAACCACAGCCTTTAATCTCAATAGCCTACACCCCCGGACAGTTGCCAACGGTTGACGAATGGCGATCAATGGGATGCCCTAAGATTGTTTTTAATCAGGGGGAACGGTTAAGCCTTTATGGTGAAGCGAAAGAACGGGGTTTTAAAAACGTTTTAGACTCAACTCCAACGGGTCACGGTAAATCGTTTGATTCTGGATTAGCTACACTTGAAACCTTTGGAATTGACCCCGATGACAAGGAGAATAAAGCCAGAATATTCTACCTATCACCTGATCATCGGAACCCAACTAACGCAAC
>B570J29639_100199_pt1 | contig 8232 bp, 7 predicted proteins | sample LakMenEpi27Sep09_FD_29639 | JGI IMG/M metagenome (IMG submission 29639)
AAATCCGTGAAATCCGTGAAATCCTCTTAAATCCGTGATCCCTATTCCCTAATTAATTTTTGTAATTCTTGGCATGATCTTCCATTAATTGGGCAACATCTGGGTTATAAATTCTGAGATAATTCCAATAATTCTCAAATACGGATTTCACATAATCTTGAGTTTCAGGATAGGGGATTTTAACCACAAATTCATCGGGATCTTGAAATCCAAAGCGCTGTAACCAACCCGAAACAGCCCCCGGCCCAGCATTATAACTAGCTACTGCTAACATCGAATTATTGTTATATTCTCGATGGGTAAAATCCAGATAATAGGTTCCTAAATTGATGTTATCATTGACATTATCCAAGGAATAATCCGTCAATTTAATTTGTTTAGCCACATCCGCCCCCGTTTCCGGCATTACTTGCATTAATCCCGTAGCGCCAACAACGGATTTAATCCCTGGCATAAACCGCGATTCTTGACGAATTAATGCCGTTACTAATACCGGATTTAACTGCCGTTCTTTTGACCAATTAACAATAGTTTCTAAGTAGGGAAATGGATATAATGCTTCCCAATAAGCAGGTTTTTGTTTAATTTCTAAATATTGCGATCGCTCTTGGGGATCATCCCGACGATTTAAACTTGATAACATCCAAATCCCCTCTAAATTATCCCCAATTCCCATCCGCATTAAACCATCGGTATATTGTTCGGCAACCGAAGGCTGTTTAATATTTTTAAACTCCGTTTGCCATAGTTTCCAAGCCTCTTGATTTTGTCCTAACGCATACAGTTCTTGTAAAGTTTCAGAACCAGCCGGAGGCACTTCTCTAATATCAGGATGTTCCACATGGGGAGAGAGAGGTCGAACGGTGGTAAAATCCCCTACAGGCCATCCTAAATGAACGGCTGAACGCCAAGCATAATAGGAGGAAGGATAACGAACAATTAAATATTCAAAGGCTTTTTTTGCCTCTTGAGAATTGCCATTTTTTTCCGCCCATTTCCCTACCCAAAATGTCGCTTCTGGGGCAAATTCACTGTCAGGATTCTTCGTTGAAACTTGTTTTGCCCAGTCGGATGCTGATTTTAAATCCCCGGCTTTTAAGGCTTGTTGGGCGAGTTCCCAACGCAATTGGGCAGCGGCTTCAGAATCACTATATTTACTGAGTAATTGTTGACGAGTTTCCGAAGCAAATTTTTCAGATCCCATTTTATCTAATAGTTTAGATTTATCTAATAAAGCCTCGGCTGCATGGCGGGGAAATTTAGCAATAACTTGATCTAAATACCCTAAAGCCTCTTTTTTATCGGAAAGCCGTGATAAACGCAATAAACCAAATCCTGCATCTTCTCCTTGAGGATCTATTTCCTGGGGAAAGGTATTAATTAATTGTTTATAGGCAATTCGAGACTCAGGAATTTTGTCATTTAACCATAATCCTCTCGCCTGACGATAAAGATTTTTAGGGGTCTTGGGTGCTTTAGCATAGGCAATAGCCGCTTTGCCATAATCCTGTTTTTCCCAATAGCCAAAAGCTACAATTTCCCATTGTTCCGGGGTGAGTTGATTTCCGAATTTGGCTTTTAATTGTTCTAAATAGGTTCCATAGTCTTTTAAAGATAATCCATGGTTTGCAATTAAGAATAATAATTCCGGTTGATTCGGATTTTGTTTTAGGCGAGTTTCAGCAATTTCTATAGTTCTGGGATGACTGGGAAATTTGGCGATCGCCTGATCCCAATATTCAGGATTTGTCTTTCCTAATGTATATAATGCTTCGACTACAACGGGTTGATCACCATAGTTTGTTAACAATTCCTGCCAAGTTTTTTCGGCTTTTTCCACATCTCCAATTTTTTCATAAGCCCGCGCCCGTTTGACTAAAATATGACCTCCTAATATGGGATAATCCTGCTCTAATCCTTTTAATAATTTAATCGCTGTTTCGGGATTTTCAGCTAAAGTATCACTAGCTAATAAATATCGTGCTCGACTTCTTTCTAAAGAAGCACTTCGGTCTTGGGCGATCGCTTCTAATTCCGTTTGACGTTCAGAAACTGGGGATAAAGCCAATCGTAATACTTTTGACTCAGGGATTTGTTGATCAACCGAATAACTTTGTTCAACGGACTGTTTCCATCCCTGAAAGACCGCCATCGGAAAGAACACACCCACTAACAAAGCCCCAGATGCGATCGCGGGCAAAATCCAAATTTTAGAGATTTTTCGCTTAATCATAATAAGTAGTTACACAAAATAAATTACCTAGTTGAGAGAGGGAACACCGGAAAAGCCCCCCCGAACCACCCGTGCACGGGGGGCTAGGGGGGAAGGGAACAGAGTGGAGGATGTGTAATTAATTTTGTTTAGGTACTTAGATGTTTAGAAACAGAAAATTACGAATTACGAATTACAGAATAATTAAGATAATTCGTAATTTCTAATTCGTAATTCGTCATTATGAGGAAGCATGATCTTCCCCTCAAACTCAAACTTTATTTATTTACCCGACATAATAACCAACGCAAGGACATCGGGGGTTTTTGGATCGGAACTACATCTCGACCCTGTGACCAATGTTCAAACCAACCCGTTGGCGGCCAGGATTCCGGGGGGAGGTGAGCGCGTTCATACTCATACACCGACTCATTGGAAATCAATTGTAGCGGTAAACCCTGGAGCAAGGAATTCATCTCACCTGGGGTAATCACATAAGACCATTGAATTTGACCCATTTCTCGAATTTTATCATCCGGCTCGAAATCGGCATCGGTGATAAACGTACTGAATAAAATTAAACCCCCGGCCGCCACCGCATCACAGACTTTGCTTAACAGGGTTTGGACATCATCCAAGTTGCGAAAATGGGAAATCACTTCTGCAATTAACCCTAACCGATAATAATTAGCCGGAAGGACTAAAGCCGGGTTGAGAATATTACTTTGGATTACCCGAATTGGTAAACTGGCGTCTTTGGCTTCCTTGGCGATAATTTGGGCAAAGTCTGGGGTGAGTTCCACCGCATCCACCGGATGTCCTTTGCGGGCTAAAGGTAAGGTATTACGGCCCACCCCCGCCCCCACATCTAAAATCGGAGTTCGGGCTGGGTCAGGAAATTCGGACACCACGGCCATTAATTTAGTATCGGGATGGGCTCCGAACAATGGCCCCTCGCGGGTGGTTAACCAGCGTTGATATTTGTTTTCTAAAGAGGCGACTTCGGTGGTTACGGTTAGTTTTAAACCACTGGTTAAGCCTTGAGTGGGTTCGGGGGGTTCATATCTAAAGATTAAACGGGCATGGGGTGAAGCCTGATATCCTTCATGCAGTTTGCGTTCGACAAGTTGACGTAACCCATTCATTTCCTCCGGGGTAAAGTTCTGTCCCAACGCCGCCAGCAGAGCGTTAAACTGAGTCATATATTCATCGATCAAAGCTGGCGCACAAGGGAGAACCAGTTGTCCCCGGGCTGAAGTGAGTCGTTTCACTTTCAGTAAAAGTGCTTTTTCAATCAAATTTTGATCATTCACTGTAATAGCTTGATTCTGTACTATTTTGCATAGTTGATTGATAACCCCCCCATTCTAGCAACGGGGGGTGATTAATTACCTATTCCATTCTCGATAAAGTTTCTCGAATACCATCTTGGCCACCTGGCGAGTAGTAGCATTTCTGGCATCTGCTAAGGATTGTCCTCGCTTTTTTTGCCATCCAGATTAAAGGCCAGTGACAAAAGAGGACCATTGGCATTTCTCATGATCGAGATATTAACGCCGCTGTCAACATCTTTCAACCCATCGGCAAAAGTATAACGTTTGATTACAATTACCCAATCCGGTATACTGTGATCCAGTTAAGATCGAACCACAAAATTTACTAAAATTTGGGAAAGTTGTAAATCAATGGACGAAATCAATAAACAACTAAGCGATCTAGGAGTTTCTCCAGAGGAAATTTCTAAACAACTGGTGTCGATGGGAATTTCTCTTGACGAAATCGCTAAAAAGTTTGCCTCTCTCAGCTTGCCTGGTATCCTCCTGGCAGCTACATTTACCACATTTGGTGGTACGGGACTGATAGTTACTCTCGCCACCGCTTTGTCTGGCTCAATTGGTGTGATCGGAGATAGTTTAACCGGCTATGGAATCGAGATCATTCTTGCCACCTTTTATGTAGAGCGGAGCAAAACTGAAATTTTAGACAATTTGCTCAAAGAAATTGATATTTTACCGGTTACAGACTCTTTGAAACTTAAGATAAAAAGCCAACTCAGTCAGGAAAAAGCTCCAGACAATAATATTATTGATACTCCACCAATAATTACTATTGTTGTCGAAGACTGAATCAAAAATACACCCCCATCCCCTACTTGCAAACTTCAAGAAAAACAGGAATAACCTTTTAACCCTGAAAAAAAGCATTCCCAAGCTCTAGCTTGGGAATCGAAAAAAATTAATCTCGGAGTCCGTCAAACTTCTAGGGGTAAAACTTCTTGAGCTTGACGAATTTGTTGATAATTCAGATCACTAACCATAAAACTATCAAGGCGACGTCGTAAATCTTCTCGACCTTGAAAATGTTCGAGCCGATATAAAACTTGACCTCGATCAAAAATAATTAATGTTGGTAAAGTTTGGAGGCGATAGGTATTCGCTAACTTTAAACTTTGATCTGCATTCACACCAACCACTTTAATTGTGCCTCGCCAGTCCTGCTGGAATTGACAAAGTTGAGGCATAATCAGCTTACACAGTCCACACCAAGGCGCCCAAAAATGTACTAAAACCGGAGAAGAAGATTTCAGAACTTCTTGAGTAAACATCTGCTCATTGACTGACAATAGCATCATTTCTCAAATTTTATTAATCACTGTTTTTATATCCTTGAGATTATGCTACCAGTCTATGTTACCTGTTGCACGCATTAATAAGGGATGAATTTCCCAGAGTAACAGGATAAAAATACTGACTCCTAAATAAGACCATCGGAAAAACTCTTTTAATTCAAGGGTTTGGCGACCTTGGGCGATCGCTAAAAATGGAATTACTGAGGTGCGAGATCTCACGGTTTCAAAGGATTTGCCATAACGGGCCAACAAACGGCGATCGCCATGCCAAACGGCAAATAAGTGATGCAAGATCAACCCCAGGGAGGTTAACAGGGTGAAACTTGTCCCCAACCACAGGGTATGACCCACACACCAAATTACTTGACCCACCATTTGCGGATGTCTGGTAATACGGATAATTCCGGTTTCATAGAGATGGACTTCCGGTTTTTGAATGGCGGCAATTTCTAACAAATTAAACGTGGCTGGATAGAGAAAAACAAATGAAATTGCTGATAAAATCCAAACCATGGGTTTAACAANAACCCGATCCTGTACCATCCAAAGTTGTAATCCATCGTAACGATGATTAAAAAAGTAGATAATNANAACNGTGGCNAAGGGGATACTCACCAAAGCAAATAAAACTCGATAAGCCCTCGCCCCAATTTTTGATTCTCCCCAGGGTCGTAGGGCTGCTAACCCACTATGGGCGATCGCAAACCCTAAAATTAAACCCAACATCACAAAATGGCTAGATGTTAGCCAATACTCAGACATTTTGACCTTTTCTCCATTAATAATAAACTTAATTTCAATTACCCTTCATGGTTGCAGTATGCTGAAAGAACTTGATCCCCCATCCTAAAAGTCATCACGCTTCCTTATTTTACCGAGGTTGAGGAATATGTCTGACGTTCCATTTACTTTAGATCAGTTACGCATCCTGAAAGCGATCGCGGCTGAAGGTAGCTTCAAACGCGCTGCTGATAGTCTTTATGTCTCCCAACCTGCCGTGAGTCTCCAGGTACAAAACCTGGAGCGACAGTTAAACGTGCCACTGTTTGACCGAGGAGGACGTCGTGCCCAACTCACGGAAGCGGGTCATTTACTCCTGAGTTATGGGGATAAAATTTTGTCCCTGTGCCAAGAAACTTGCCGCGCCATTGAAGATTTACAAAATTTGCGGGGAGGAACTTTAATTATTGGGGCGTCTCAAACCACCGGGACATATATGTTACCAAGGATGATCGGGTTATTTCGAGAAAAATACCCCGATGTTTCGGTACAGTTGCACGTTCATTCGACCCGGCGCACCGCTTGGAGTGTGGTGAATGGACAAATTGACTTAGCTATTGTGGGGGGAGAAATTGCCCCGGAATTGATGTCAGCTTTAGAAATTGTTCCCTATGCGGAGGATGAACTGGCGTTAATTGTTCCTACTTCCCATGAATTTAGTCAACAAGAAACGATTCTAAAAGAGGATTTATACTCCTTAAAATTTATTAGTTTGGATGCTCAATCAACGATTCGGAAAGTCATTGATCAAGTTTTAACCCGTTGTGGAATTGATACCACCCATCTGCAATTAGAAATGGAACTCAGTTCGAGTGAAGCGATAAAAAATGCAGTTCAATCGGGGTTGGGAGTCGCGTTTGTTTCTATATCTGCCATTGAAAAAGAGTTACAAATGGGGGTAATCAAACGGGTTAAAATTGATCAGGTGATTGCCAAACGGACATTATCAGTGATTTATAATCCGAATCGCTATCGATCCAAGGCAGCCGAGGCATTTACTAATGAAATTTTACCCAAGTTTGCCAGCCCCGATTTTAACAAACATAGTATAGATGTTCAATACCCAACTGAATATACGGCTTTACCTTTATCAGATTGATTTCACTGGGTTGTTTTTTACCCTTTCTGACTGATTTTTGATTCTATTTTTGTTCAATTCTTTACCCACTCTCACAATGACAGATGTTCCTTTTACTTTAGATCAATTACGCATTCTCAAAGCGATCGCGGCTGAGGGAAGTTTTAAGCGGGCGGCGGATAGTTTATATGTTTCCCAGCCCGCTATTAGTTTACAAGTCCAAAATTTAGAACGACAGTTAAATGTTCCTTTATTTGATCGAGGAGGACGCAGAGCTAAATTAACAGAAGCTGGACATCTTTTATTAAATTATGGCGAAAAAATCTTGAGTTTATGTCAGGAAACCTGCCGCGCTATTGAGGATTTACAAAATCTGCAAGGGGGAACTTTAATTGTCGGGGCTTCTCAAACTACCGGAACCTATTTACTCCCTCGAATGATTGGTTTATTTCGAGAAAAATATCCCGATGTCGCGGTGCAACTGCACGTTCATTCGACTCGACGCACCGCTTGGAGTGTGGCAAATGGACAAATTGATTTAGCAATTGTTGGCGGGGAAGTGCCGCCGGAATTGCAAGATGCTTTGACAATTCAACCCTATATTGAAGATGAATTAGCCTTAATTATTCCCCCTTCCCATCCCTTTGCCAAATTAGATAAAATTCAAAAAGAAGACTTATATCAATTGGAATTTGTGGCTTTAGATTCTCAGTCTACTATTCGCAAAGTCATTGATCAAGTTTTAACCCGTGCCGAGATTGATCCACGCTGTTTAAAAGTTGAAATGGAGTTAAATTCTATTGAAGCGATTAAAAATACGGTACAAGCCGGATTAGGGGCTGCTTTTGTTTCGACTTCAGCCATTGAAAAAGAATTAGAAATGAAAGTTTTACACCGCATGGTGATTGAAGATATTGTGGTTAAACGAATGCTTTCAGTCATTGTTAACCACCATCGCTATCAGTCCAAGGCATCTGAGGCTTTTATTCGAGATATCTTACCCTTGTTTACGGCTCAAAATTGGACATTAAACACCCATAGTTTTTCCTCAAATTCTTCTAAAAAATTGATTAACATTGAGACGTTTGTTTCTCCTACGGATTTTGAATAAACTCAAGACCTATAGCAATCTTATTTGAGTTGTCTTGATCAAAAGGGAATAGGGAATAGGGAACACCGGAACACCGGAACACCGGATAATACTTCTGACTGTTTCATATCAGTATTAAAATGTTACAACCTGCGTTTTTAATTTTTTATCGGCAGTAACAATATGAAAATTTACTGTACTCGTCCGGGCTGTCTGGGGGCTGATCGCAATAATTTTACGGATTTAGATGATCAAATGACCCTCAAAACAGTACAGCAAAAATTCTGTACCACCTGCGGAATGCCTTTAATTTTAGATGGTCGTTATCTACCGGAAATATTATTAGGACAAGGGGGATTTGGGACAGCCTATTTAGCTAAAGATCGCCGTTCTCCTACCTTTAAATATTGTGTAGTTAAACAATTTAAACCCTCATCTGATTT
>B570J29639_100200_pt1 | contig 8193 bp, 3 predicted proteins | sample LakMenEpi27Sep09_FD_29639 | JGI IMG/M metagenome (IMG submission 29639)
TGGGATTGGGTGTTTGTGGCAGAACGTCCAGAAAATGCTAATTCAGCTATTGAAAATTTAGATAAAATAGCAACAGAACAAGGCTATAGTTTGGGATCATTNAATCTTAATAATAATACCCTTTCCGCCTGGACAAAGTTAACCCCGATGGTTTTNGAGAAAAAGGATAAAGCCAAAACTCAAACTAGATTAATTCAAGCAAATGCAAAAGGAGTACATTCAACCGTAGGNAAATATGAAATTTTTACAACTTCTGTAGAAGCAATGGATGAGGTATTNGGATTGTCAAAAACGGAAAATTTGATTACTCAAGATCCNGATTTTAAGGCTAGTATTGAAGTTTTACCTAAAATAAANGATGGTTATTTCTATCTCAATTGGCTAACCAGTCGGAATTTCCTTAATCAACAATTCCCTTTGTTTAAATTAGTAGAACTTTCGGCTAAACCATTTTTTGATAATTTGCGATCGTTTACCATTAGTAGTAGCGATCGCGTCGGGAATATTCAGCACGCAACGGTATTTTTAAGACTGCGTTAAATTCCGTTGTTGGGATGAGTGCCCCTCCTGATGCGCTCAAGGGCAACAACGAGTTTTTAATGGGGGTTATGATACTTCTAGGGTGGGTTTTGCCCACCCGACAATTTAACGATTTAAAACCCGTTTTAATGACCTTAATTGATGTTAAGAAGATTGACATTTTTTTATTCAGGAAATCCGATGCAAGTAACTAAAACCTTATTTCAAACTAAAATTCTCCACAATGCTATCCGCAATTTTGCCTTTCCTGATGATTTGCTAAAACGTCATGAAATTCTTCAAAGTTGGATTGAAACCCTCAAAATGGGAACATTAGAAAAAGTCAAAGAAACGTCTTTACAGGGGGATTTTTTAAAAGATATTTTTCAGGATATTTTAGGCTATCGGTCTGTGATTTCAGGAGAGGGAAAAACCTGGGAAATTCACGCCGAACAAACGATTTCTGATGGGGGTGGGTTTGCGGATGGTGCGTTAGGATTATTTACGAATATTGAAGGCAAACTACAGGGAAAAATTATTGCACCTATTGAATTAAAAAATGCTAAAAACGATTTAGATAGACCTGCACCCGGACGCAAACTTTCTGCGGTTGAACAGGGTTGGCAATATGCTAATTATACAGAAAATTGTCGTTGGGTGATTGTTTCTAATTATCGAGAATTACGTCTTTATCAACTTAGCAAAACTCCGGCTTATTTTGAACGTTTTTTATTAACTGAATTGGCAGAGATCGCTAATTTCAAAAAGCTATATTATTTACTCTGTCGGACTAATTTTTTACCCAAAACCGGACAACAACAATCGGTTATTGATCGGTTATTAGCTGATTCGGATACCGCCCAACAGGAAATTACAGAACAACTCTATCAAGATTATCATAATGTACGGATTAATCTGGTTAATCATTTTCGCTTCACCGGGCCTAAAAATCTCCCAAATCGAGATAATGTTTTAATTGAAAAAGCTCAAAAAACCTTAGATAGAATCTTGTTTTTAGCCTTTTGTCAAGATCGAGGGTTATTACCGAAAAACACCCTTAATAATGCTCATGATCACAAAGATCCTTATAATCCTCGATTCATTTGGGATAATTATAAATCAGTCTTTTCTTGGGTTAATAAAGGAAATGAAGATCCGCCAATTCCCGGTTATAATGGAGGTTTATTTGAACATGACTCTTTATTAGATGAACAATTAACGGTTACTGACCCTCTGTGTACACAACTCAAAAATTTAACTAAATATGACTTTGAAACTGAGGTTTCCGTTGATATTTTAGGACATATTTTTGAACAATCAATTACGGATTTAGAAGCATTAAAAGCTAAAACTCAAACCCAAGAATTTAATCCCAAATCCGGGAAACGCAAAACCCAAGGAATTTTTTATACTCCGGCGTTCATTACTCAATATATTGTGCAGGTAGCCTTGGGAGGGTATCTCAAACAAAAGGAAGATGAATTACGCGATAGCCTCCGGCTGGGCGGAGCCCCTCGCTTTCAATTAAATANTACCACAAAAACCAACTAAAAAGCAACAAAAACAGGCAGAAATTCAATTTTGGCAAACCTATCGAGATCAAGTTTTAAAACAAACCAAANTTTGTGATCCCGCTTGCGGTTCGGGGGCATTTTTAATCGCGGCTTTCGATTATTTATTCCAAGATTATCAACGAGTCAATCAAGCCTTATCTTCCCTAGTAACAACACCAGAAATAGAGTTAGAACGTTTAGATACGATGATTTTAACTCAAAACTTATATGGGGTTGATTTATCGGCGGAGTCGGTNGAAATNACTAAATTATCCCTGTGGTTAAAAACGGCTGAACCGGGAAAATCCTTAACGGATTTAGATGATAATATTAAACAAGGTAACTCTATTGTTGCTGATCCTGAATTTAGCGATAAACCCTTTAACTGGGAAACAGAATTTCCTCAAGTATTTGCTAACGGGGGGTTTGATGTTGTTATCGGAAATCCTCCCTATGTCCGACAGGAATTATTATCACCAATTAAACCCTATTTAAAACAGCATTATCAATGCTATGATGGGGTAGCTGATTTATACGCTTATTTCTATGAAAAAGGGTTAAATATCCTCAAACCCGCAGGGAAATTATCTTATATTGTTACTAATAAATGGCTAAAAGCGGGTTATGGTGAACCCTTGCGACGGTTTTTTATTGAAAATAGCACTTTTGAGCAAATTATTGATTTTGGACACGCCCCAATTTTTGAAGATGCAGATACTTTTCCCTGTATTATATCTGTTTATAAATCTTCTCCTTCTCAAGCTGAAATAACTGAACTAAAAACCTCTATTCCTGCTGAATTTAATGTTAAACTCTGTCCAGTTCCCAGGGAAAAATTAGCTAATATTAATTTAACTCAATATGTCCAAAATGAAGGTTATGATGTCTCTTGGTCAAGGTTTACAAGTGAATCTTGGAGTTTAGAACGTCCAGACGTTGAGGAGTTAATGAAAAAAATTCAGCGTGTGGGAATTCCTCTTAAAGATTTCGCCGGAGCTAAACCGTTATATGGCATTAAAACTGGGTTAAATGAAGCCTTTTTAATTGATGAAGAAACTAAAAATAAAATTGTTCAAGCTGACCCCAAATCCGCCGAAATTATTAAACCTTATTTACGAGGTCAGGATATTAAACGTTGGAGTCCTGAATGGCAAAATTTATGGATGATTTTTGCTCATCAAAATTTTGAAATTGAATGCTATCCTGCCATTTTAGACTATTTATCAAATTATCGTCAAAAATTGGAAGCAAGAGCGGGTAAACAGTTATGGTGGCAATTACAAGCATCACCTTCTTTTTATGAACTTTTTGAAAAACCTAAACTGATTTATCAAGAAATTCAGTTTCATTCTGCCTTCTGTTATGATGACTGTAACTATTATACAAATAATAAATGCTTTATTTTTAGTGAACCTAATTTATATATTTTAGCAGTTCTTAATTCTCCCTTAATTTGGTGGCATAATTGGCGATATCTTCCTCACATGAAAGATGAAGCCTTAAGTCCAGTTGGCGTATTAATGGAAACTTTTCCAATTGCACCCCTAACCGATCAAATGCGTGAGGAAGTTGAATCTATTGTTACCCGCTTAATTGAGATCACAAAAACCAATCAAACCGCTAACAATGATGTTTTAACCTGGCTACAAATTCAATATAAAGTTAAAAAAATCAGTCGAAAATTAGAAAACTTTGCCGACCTTAATTTTGAAGAATTAATCGAAGAAGTGATCAAACAATTACCCAAAAGTAAATCATCCGACCCCTTGGGAGTCAAAGGGTTAAAATCAATTCGAGAAGCCTATAACGAATATGTACCAGACATTAAAACTCGTAAACAAGAAGCACTAAACCTAGAAAAACGGTTATCCGATTTAGTTAATCAAGCCTATCAATTAACTCCAGAAGAAATTGAATTAATGTGGAAAACAGCACCCCCTAGAATGCCTTTTTATCCAAGTTATAAAAATTGATTGTACAGTAATAGGCAATCTGGCTATGGGCATTTTTGAGGGAAACTCTGAATCTAATCGGGTTTGGTGGTATGATCGCGTCCTAACCACCTGAATCACTGCTATACCAGAAATTTGTTTTTGATCGATGCTCAACCAACAACGGCTAACCGTTGGAGGCCCCGACGTAACAAAACTTATTCTTTTTTCTCAGATAACTTCACTCAAGTCTATACAATAATTGTCGGTACGATTTTTTATCAAATTAAAAAAAAGTTTAACTTAGTGAACGAGGTTAAACTCAGGTCGCGGGAGGGCATTCCGAGACTTAAAACGGACGTGGAGACAGTGTAAGACTACTTTTTCGGTAGCAACAGTCTGCGAAGCGTCAACCCCATTCAGCGACCATCCTAAAAAGGTGGCGTGGCGAGAAATCCCCGTCCGTTTACGGCGAGGAGGATGTCAAAAATGTCTGGTTAATTAGCCAAAATCATTTTAATCTGAAAGATTAAATTGGCAACGACTCAAGCAAGGATAGGGTTGAAAGCGTCCCGGCCAATGGCGTCGAAACTAATCCGTTGAATGTTTGAGAACAGTACCATATTCCAGGTTCCATACTGTAAAGATTCAGATAGGGAGCGAAAGAGATCGAATGAGTATAAAAGCAAGTGGTGGAAGCTCAGTTGCACGTCCGCAACTATATCAAACCGTACCCGTTGCCACCATTTCCCAAGCGGAGCAACAGGATCGCTTTTTGGGCAAAAGCGAATTAAGTGAACTGGCAACCTATTTCAGTTCTGGGGCGAAACGTTTAGAAATTGCTCAAATTCTGACACAAAATGCAGAATTGATTGTTTCTCGTGCTGCTAATCGGATTTTCACGGGGGGTTCACCTCTAGCGTTTTTAGAAAAACCTAGCGAAGCGACCGAACTGGTGGCCGTTGGTGGCGGTAGCAGTAATGTCGCCGAAGGCATGAAACTGGGAACAATTTCCTATGCGGAGAGCCGTAGTAACAGCCTGTTGGATGGTTTAAAATCCATTTTTGTAGATGCAGGATCGGGGCCAGCCGTGTTTTTACCCCCCGGTTTTGGGCCAATTAACGTTTCTCGTTATGGCCCTCGGAACATGACCAAATCCCTGCGGGATTTAAGCTGGTTCTTGCGTTATGTAACTTACGCCATTGTCGCCGGTGATCCAAATCTAATCGCCGTTAACGTCCGGGGACTGCGGGAAATTATTGAAAATGCCTGTTCTAGCGCGGCGACTTTGGTAGCCCTGCAAGAAATGCGTAGGGCTGCTTTGGGCTATTTAAAAGCTGACAAAGAAGCTCAAGAAATTGCCCTGCAATACTTTGGGGTGTTAATCACCGAATTTGAAGCGGCCACTCCGGGGACAAAGGTTCGCCAACGTCCTAACAGTAGTGACCAACAAGGGTTAGCACTGCCTCAAATTTACTTCAACGCCGCCGAGCGACGTCAGAAGTTCGTGATGAAACCGGGCCTGTCTTCGACGGAAAAAGAAGATGTGGTGAAAGCGGCCTATCGCCAAGTGTTTGAACGGGATATTACCCGCGCCTATAGCTTGAGCGTTTCCGACTTAGAATCCAAGGTGAAAAACGGCGAAATCTCCACCAAAGAGTTTATCCGCCGCTTAGGGAAATCTCCGCTATACCGGAAAAATTTCTATGAGCCCTATGTGAATAGTCGGGTGGTGGAACTGGCAACCCGTCACTTTTTGGGCCGGGGTTTAAGTTCTCCTGAAGAATTTACCAAATATTTCTCGATTGTGTCCAAAGGCGGTTTATCGGCCTTAGTGGATGCGCTGGTGGATTCAGAGGAATATTCCGATTATTTCGGGGAAGAAACCGTTCCCTATTTGCGCGGTTTGGGTCAAGAAGCCCAAGAATGTCGCAACTGGGGGCCACAAATTGACCTGTTTAATTACAGTGCTCCTTTCCGCAAAGTGCCTCAGTTTGTGACTTTGTTCGCAGACTATAAACAACCTCTGCGGGATCAGCACGTTTACGGGACTGGGAATGATCCCCTGGAAATTCAGTTCGGGGCAATTTTCCCGAAAGAAACCCGGAATCCTAGTAACCGTCCGGCTCCTTTTGGTAAAGATACCAGAAGAATTTTGATCCGCAATGGGGCTGGAATTGATAACCAGTTAAGTAACCCAGCGGCCAGAGGCAACCATCCTGGCTCTTTGGGGCCGAAGGTGTTCAAGCTGGATCAACTGCCTGGGGGCTATATTAGCAGTCGGTTCAAGCGTAGTGGTAGCAGCAAAGGAACCAGTGTTAATTACTCCGAATCCTCTACCCAAACGTTGATTCGCGCAGCTTATCGGCAGGTGTTTGGTCGGGAACTCTATGAGGGTCAACGCCAAACCGTTGCGGAAATTAAGCTGGAAAACGGTGATATTACCGTGCGTGAGTTTATTCGCGCCTTGGCGAAGTCCGATGTGTTCCGTAAGATGTATTGGACGTCGCTGTATGTGTGTAAAGCGATCGAATTTATTCATCGCCGTCTGTTGGGCCGTCCAACCTACGGCCGTCAGGAAATGAATGCCTACTTCGATCTGAGTTCCAAGAAGGGCTTCTATGCTTTGGTAGATGCCATTCTCGATAGTCAGGAATATAACGAAGCCTTTGGGGAAGATACGGTTCCTTATGAACGGTATTTGACTCCGGGCGGTGTGTTCCTGCGGACGGGTCGTGTCGGTGCCTTTGCTGAGAAAAAACCTGTGGGGCGCGATGAAGTTACTCCTCGGTTTATTGAACTGGGTACTCCTGACCAAACTAAGGGTGAGATTGAGTTAGATAATCGTGTTGCTCAAGGTGTCAGCAAGCGACGTGAACAAAGCAAAGTGTTCAAGTTGACGACTACTACTGATAAAGTGGCGCTGAAGACCTTAATTCAAGCGCTTTATCGTCAAATCTTTGAGCGCAATATTGATCCCTATGTGAACAGAAATGAGTTTACGGCTTTGGAAAGTAAGCTGGGGAACAATGAAATTAATCTGAAGGAGTTTGTTGAGGCGTTGGGAAGCACTTCTTTGTATATCAAGGAGTTCTATACCCCCTATCCCAATACTAAGGTGATTGAGTTGGGAACCAAGCATTTCTTGGGTCGCGCACCTCGCAACCAAGCGGAAATTCGGCAGTATAACCAAATCCTGGCAACCGATGGGTTGAAGGGGTTTATTAATGCGATGGTGAACAGTGTGGAATATGCTCAACTGTTCGGGGAAGATACGGTTCCTTATCGTCGTTATCCCACCTTACCTGCGGCTAATTTCCCGAATACGGAACGGCTGTATAACCAATTAACTAAGCAAAACGATGAGTTAGTAGTTCCCAGTTTTGAACCTGTGACTGCGACTGACCGTAGCTAAAATCAGTAATCAGTTATCAGTGTAAGAGTTAATAGTCAAGAGTTAGTTAACTAATAACTAATAACTAATAACAGCTTATATCCCTCTGTGTTTCTATGGAGGGATTTTTATTGCCGAATTATATAGCACTACGCATTACAGTTAAAACACTTCTAAATCCCGGCGCAGCCTGTTCCCTCCCCCCCCAGCCCCCCGTGCACGGGGGGTTTGGGGGGCTGTTCCGGTGTTCCGGTGTTCCCTGCTGTAATTAATATTGGGTTCCCGTCTTCCGATAATGAACCGCCGTAACTCCATCTGAATTCAACACCTGACCCTGATGAACAGTGGCATAAATTACCCAATGATCGCCACATTCCATCCGATTTTTTACCTCACAATCGAGATAGGCTAAGGCATCTTTTAAGATCAAACAACCCGTCGATGTTTCTTCCGTTTCTATGTCAACAAACCGATTTTCTCCGGGTTCAAAACGCTTGAGAAAATGTTTTCGCAGTTGTTTTCCTTCCTGCAAAATATTGAGCACAAAGCGATCGCCAATATGAGTTAAGGGTTCCAAGGCCCGATCCTTAGCCACCGCTACGGTAAACCCAGGGGGGTTGAAGGTCGCCTGGGACACCCAGGAGGCTAACATGGCGCTGTACATCTCCCCCCGACGCCCGGACACGACGCACAACGAACCAACCACACGCCCCAAGGCTTGGGCGGTGCGATCGGCTCCCGCAGAGGTAGCTGTGGGACGAAATGCCCGGCGTTTTTGGGTGCGTTTGAGGGTTTG
>B570J29639_100202_pt1 | contig 8101 bp, 8 predicted proteins | sample LakMenEpi27Sep09_FD_29639 | JGI IMG/M metagenome (IMG submission 29639)
GGTAAAGCCGGACTTGAAAGTTGTAATAAATTTAAAATCATTATTCGTAATTCGTAATTATTAATGCTCGTGTCCATAAGCTCCCCGTTCAGGATAAAAAGGAGCAATTTCTTCTTGAATTGTTAATCCTTGATGCACTAACATTGAAGATAGTACAGGATCGGGGGAAAATCGTAAATAGTCGGAGGTAATTTCTAACCGAACATGACGATTTCCTAAATGATAAGCCGCTTTTAATAAATCGAGGGAATGGTTAGCCCTGACTGTAATAATAGGTTCAGGTTTAGCAATCACTTTTGCCCAAATATCTTGAGCATCAGAGGTTAATAAATCCCCCGCTTTTAAAACTATTCCCCTAGGAAGACGAAGATAATAGGTTTTACCCTCTAAGGTTTCAATATATTGACGGGTTTTTGTGCGTTCTTCTGCGGTTAGAGCCAGATTAACTGTAACCTGTTGATGCTCTTTCTCTGGAATTAATTGCGTAAAAATAATCATAATTGTAGGTGATTAGAACTAATAGAATAAAGTTTAAATCAATCTATTAATAAATTCCTCNTTGTTGTGCTTGAGCACCGATTTCAAGAAGGGCTAAAGCCCAACAACTTTTATATCACAATAGGTTATGCCTTCAGATAGATGAATTTAGGCCAGAATTTTAGGTACATTTAATTTAATCATCTCATCTAAATCAATTCGTTTTTAATTGGGATAAACTTTGGTAAAAATTTATGAATAATCGACCTTTAAATCAGCCCCATTCTAATCGGGATAATCCTGACCCAGTAAGGGATGAATCTATTCGTCAAAATGAAAGAACTAAAGTTAATAATGACATAGCTTGGAGTACCATAATTGGCATAGGAATTGCTGTATTATTATCACTGGGAATTGGTTTTCTAGTTTGGCCTAGTTTATTTAAACCCGATGACTCCAAAGCTCCAACCGTAGGGCCAGGACAATCGGAACTTAATACTCCCAAAACTCAAACCCCAGGGCGAGATACGGTAATTATTGAGAAAAATCGAACTCAAGTTGTTCCTGTTCCCGTGCAAGTCCCCCAACCTAAGCCCAATGTTAACGTAACAGTTCCTCCGGCGGCTCCTCAAGCTGCTCCTAATGTTAATGTAACAGTTCCTCCGGCGGCTCCTCAAGCTGCTCCCAATGTTAATGTAACAGTTCCTCCGGCGGCTCCTCAAGCTGAACCCAAGAAGGACGAAGTATTACCAGAAACCAATTCTAGTCCCACTTCTGAGCCTTCTCCCCCAGCGTCTGGAGACACCAATGGGTCTGGAAATTAAGTAATGGGTAATGGGTAATGGGTAATGGGTAATGGGTAATGGGTAATGGGTAATAGTAAAGAAAGGATTATAATGGAGAATTGTCTAAATTCAATCAGATTCAATGAGTCCAGTAATGGTTAATGCAGGTTTGTCTCCGATTCGGGTAGGAATTTTAGGATTTGGCGGGCTAGGACAGGCAGCAACAAGGGTTTTAGCCCCAAAACAGCAAATGCAGTGGGTGGCTGTGGCCGATCAGAAGGGCTATGCTTATGATGGGGAGGGACTGAACCCGAATCGCTGTATTGAGATATATCAAGCTCAAGGGTCGGTGGGATATTTAGAAACCCATGGAGTTTTGAGTAGTAACAGTATTGAAGATTTAGTTAAAACCGCCCCAGGGGTTGAAGGATATTTTCTGGCTTTGCCGAATTTACCTAATGATTTTATGGCTAGTGTGGCTAAAACCTTTATTCGGTTGGGATGGCGAGGGGTATTAGTCGATGCGATTAAACGGACGAGTGCCGTGGAATTATTATTAGAACTCAAAGATGAGTTACAAACCGCCGGAATTACCTATATGACCGGATGTGGAGCGACACCTGGGTTATTAACAGCAGCAGCCGCCCTCGCCGCCCAAAGTTATACAGAAATTCACAACATTAAAATTACTTTTGGAGTCGGGATTGCTAACTGGGAAGCCTATCGCGCTACTATTCGAGAAGATATTGGTCATTTACCCGGATATACGGTTGAACAAGCTAGAGCGATGACCGATGCAGAGATAGAAGCCTTGTTAGCAGAAACGGGGGGCTTACTGACCTTGGAAAATATGGAACACGCCGATGATATTATGTTAGAGTTGGCGGGTATTTGTTCACGCGATCGCGTTACCGTGGGTGGAATTGTGGATACTCGCAACCCCAAAAAACCTTTAAGTACAAATGTTCAAATTACCGGCCGAACTTTTGAAGGGAAAGTTTCAACCCATACCTTTACTTTAGGGGATGAAACCAGTATGGCAGCTAATGTTTGTGGGCCAGCTTTTGGCTATTTAAAGGCAGGAATTCAGCTTCATCGTCGAGGGATTTACGGTTTATTTACGGCGGCGGAAATTATGCCTCAATTTGTTAGTTAATATTCAATAAAAAGCGATCGCTAACTTTAAAAAAACTCAGGGAGATTAAAATTCTACCTGAGTTAAAACTGTATTTTTTGATGTTTATTAATAGATAAATGCACCCGGTACTCTGATTTTGATAGTAATTTTATTGTTTGGATATACAATTGATTAAATCTTGTAACTACAGCCTGAATTGGAGTTATCTATTTCTTAAATAAAGTAGCGGCATGATGAGTACCGCTACTATTTGGATAAGATGAAGGTTGAGGGTCTCAACAGTGTGAGACAGATATTAATGCAATTTTTGAGTGGTTTGGGATGACTAATTTAATCATCGTTTTCTTAGTTAGATTGACGACGACGGGAAGCCAACATTCCACCAAAAGCTAAACCTAAACCAACTAATGTGGCGGGTTCGGGAACTTCAACGGGTTTGATGATTTCTACAGAGCTAACAAAAACATCGCTTTTACCATTATAAATTCCTTGAACGTGCATTCCGATTTTTAACTGATTAGACTTTAAGCTACTGATCACTGAGTCAAAGTTACCATCAAACAGTAAGCCTAATGCTTCTTTTTGATCAACTCCGGCTTGGTTAGCACCTTGTTGGGTTGATGCAAAACCAAAGCTGTCCACCCAATTTGTAATAAGATTAGATTGAGCTAAATCTTTATTAGCAGTATCTAGGGCAAAACTAACAGAATTTCCAGCATCAGGATTCAAAATATTGAAACTAGGTGCCAAAGCACTGAAGTTCAGTAAATTACTAGCATCAGAAAATTTAATCTGGCTAATAAATGAACTTGATACTGTACCTGTATTTTTAAACTGGAACAGAACTTTGTTGTTACTGGTTTTGCTGACATCAAAATTAAATTGGCCAACAAGATTATCTCCAACTGTGTCGCCACCTAAGACATTGCCAAATCCAAACGTGAAAATGTTGGAACCTGCACTAGAAGTTGTGGAACCTGTACTTAAAGTTGTGGAACCTGTACTGGAAGTTGTTGTTGTGGAATTTGTTGGAGTTGTTGGAGTTGTCTGTTGATTATTTCCATTTCCATTTCCATTTCCATTTCCATTTCCATTTCCATTTCCTGCTTGTGCAGGTGCTGCAACCAAGGAAACTGCAACTCCAGTAGCTAATATAGTAGAACCAATAATTTTAGATAGTGTGTTTTTCATCTCAGCCTCATCCTTTATATTTTATAGCCTGGGGTAGAAACAAGGGGATTGAACTTAGGCGTTCTTGGTCTCTTTGTCCTACCCTGTTACCAATATTACGCAATTAGTTTGGGGTTGTCTATAGGTTTTTGTAAATATTGGTTATTTTTACCGAAGGTTTACAGTGGGTCGGTACAAATATAAAGGGATGATGAAATTAGCTAAAAAAACCTTTCTATCGGATGTGTGGACTTTATATCTACCTAAAATAAAAATGGATTTTTGAGGATAAAAGCCGTGATTTTGATCACAAGATTCCGTACAAATATATCCGTATGTAGGTAGCAAATTACACTTAATCTTCTGCAATATCCGCAGAAAACGAAGATCAGCATCAAGTTTTTGACCGTCGGAGCTTTTTTGGGCTTTAAATGGGAAAACTGAAACCTTGAAGGGGAATTTGTTGTTGAGATGGACTTAAGCCTTTAGATTGTAGAAGGACGCCAAAATTGCCTAAACCCATAGGATCAATTAGAGAGTGTAAGCATTCTCGTCTTTGTAATATTTCTGAAATAGAATAGTTTGAGGGTTGGGATAGGGCGGAAATGCGATCGCCTAACCCTAACGCCATTAAAAATAAAGCCTGTTGTGTAAACCCAACGCCATCAATTCCCCAGTCTTTCCCATAAAGTTGTAAGGCGGTAAAGTTAACATGGGCGGTGATATCCTGGCGACCAATATTCAGATAGGGATCGTTATGATGACTATGTTGATAATAACATTGTAGGGTTCCTTCTTTGCGACTGGGAAGGTAATATCGTTGGGCGGTGTAACCATAATCAATTGTTAAAATAAAGCCTTGATTCAGTTTGGTCACTAGGGTTTTGATCCAGTCTAGGGCAGCTAAATTAACTTCTGTTCGATATCTTTCTGGGTAAGAATTAGAACATAAATCAATATCAATTAATTTAAAATAATCTGTGATTTTTTCGGTAGAAAGTTCGGCGATGATTTCCTTAAATTTTACTTCTGAATCTAAGGTAATATAAATTTCTTGAAGCTGTTGATCCTGAACTATAATTTGATGAACGGGAAAAGCATCTACTAATTCATTAGAGAAAAAACAACCGATAATATTATTATTTGGAATATCCTCAAGGTCACACCATTGAATTGATATTGAAGGAGAGGGTTTTTTTGAGTTGGTGTTGTTGTTGAGCTTTGAGAAAATTAGATTTTTCGATAATAATATAATTTAAACATTGAAAAAAGTCAGGATATTTTTTTTTTAAATATAATAGAATATCACTGGCTAATATTCCTTGTCCTGCGCCCATTTCTACTAAAGTAAAGGCGTTAGGACAATCCATAATTTCCCAGATTTGGAAAAACTGTTCTGCTAACATTTCCCCAAAGTCTGATCCTAAATATGGAGAGGTAACGAAATCTCCTTCTGCTCCTAATTTGGGTTTATTAATGCTATAATATCCATATTCTGGGTGATATAAAACCCAGTTCATATAATCAGCAAAAGTAATTCTATTTTGGGAATTTTCCTTGATTTTTTGAGCAATAAAATTACATAAATTCCGATTGTTTTCATATTCCATAACAAACAATTATTCATAATATTAATAAATTCCTCGTTGTTTTACCGTTGTTGGGCTTTAGCCCTTCTTCAATGAGTGCTGAAGCACAACAACAGCTTAACAACGCATTAGGGTTGATACCGAATATTAGCATCTTTTAAGCGGTTTAATGCTTCTCCCAAGCGATCGCAATCTGCCACTAAACTAATTCTAAAATAGCCTTCTCCACCGATACCAAAGGCATTTCCAGGGGTAAAAACCACACCTGTTTGTTGTAAGACTGTGAGAGCAAAATCCGTGGAATTCATCCCCTCTGGACAGGGAACCCATAAATACATTGTAGCTAAGGTTTTAGGCACATTCCAGCCCAATTCTGCTAACCCTTTAATCAGGAAATCTCGCCGGGTGCAATAGCGTTCTTGAACTTCTTTTAAATAGGAATCGGGCAAATTCAAAGCAGTTTCCGCCGCCGTTTGTAGTGCCGAAAATACCCCGTAATCTAAATTAGTTTTTAAGGTTCTTAACCCTTGTAAAACCTTGGAATTGCCCACCGCAAAACCAACTCGCCAACCTGCCATATTATAGGTTTTAGACATAGTATGGAATTCTACCCCGATTTCTTTTCCCCCAGGAATTTCTAATAAACTCGTAGGTTGATAACCGTCAAAAGCTAATTCGGCATAACATAAATCATGAACTAGCAGAATTTGATATTTATGGGCAAAGGCAACAATTTCCTCAAAAAATTCCCTGGGAGCGGTTGCACCCGTGGGGTTACTGGGATAATTAAAATAGAGAATTTTAGCTTGTTCAGCAACAGAATCAGGAATAGATCCTAAATCAATTAGCCAGTTATTTTCCGGTTTCAAAATAATAGAATGAACCTTTCCCCCGGCAATTATTGGCCCCCGAAAATGCACGGGATAGGAAGGACTAGGAACTAACACCAGATCCCCCGGATTAATATAAGCTAAAGCCAAATGACCTAATCCTTCTTTTGACCCTAATAGGGGTAAAGCTTCGCCATTGGGATCGAGGGAAACACCATAACGTCGGTGATACCAATTAGTAATTGCTCGTCTAAAATTAGCCGTTCCTTCAAAGGGTGGATAGCCATGATTTGCCGGATTTTTTAATGCTTCAATTGCCGCTTCAACAATCGGTTCAGGTGTGGCCCCGTCAGGATTTCCCATACCTAAATCAATTAAATCTAAGCCCTGTTGACGGGCGTTGGCTTTCAATTCATCTAAACGGGCAAAAACATAAGGAGGTAAGGCTTGTATCCGGTCAGCAGGGCTAATCCAATCTAATGTCATTGGTCGATTATGTGAGGTTAAAATTAATGTNTTCAGTAGAAGAAAAAAAGTGATTCTTTATTTTCCCCCGATCNGGTCTGCTTTTTTCCTTCCCTTCTCAATTCTTAATTCTGATATCGCAACCGCCAAGGCAGTTAGGACACCAGACGGATCTTGTAACCCAGACAGTGAAGTATTTTCCCCCCAAGCCCCCCGTGCACGGGGGGTTTGGGGGGGCTGTTCCGGTGTTCCCTGCTATATCGCCATTTGTCTAGGATTCTGGGTAAGAGTCTTTGGTCTTCCCCATTCGTAATTCGTAATTCGTAATTCGTAATTCCCCTGGGGCTGTAGTTGATACCATTGCCGCCATTAACTGTTCTGGAACTACTTTAAACGGTAAACGGTGAATATCAGAACGTTCATTACAAGCAACGTCGGCGGCTTGTCGCAGTTCGGCTAAGGTGATTTTACCCATTCCCAAATCATTCAGGGTTTGGGGTAAACCTAAATCGGTGTAAAACTTTAATAATTGTTGTCTAGCAGTGGCCGCGAGTTGATTGCCCTGTACCATTTCTTCTAAACGCAGTTGTACTAAAATTCCAAAGGCGACTTTTTCCCCGTGTAAAGTCCCGTGACTAGCCGCAACATGGGTTAAACCATTATGAACCGCATGGGCCGCAACGGTGCGACATTGGGCGCCACCAATACCGCCAATCACTCCGGCTAGTAATACCGTCGCATCGACAACTTCCCGCCANGTTTCGCCACCGTTGTCTTGTAAGGCGGTTAAGGATTTTTGTAATAATATATCTCGCAAGACTCGCGCCTGTTGTACCGCAGCNATCATGAAGGTTTGATCGGAATGTCCACTACTGACNCTGGCTTCATACCATTTAGCGATCGCATCCCCAATACCCGCCACTAACATCCGTTGGGGGGCGGTTTGAATTAAGTTATAGTCCAAAATCAATAAATCAGGACACCGGGCTAAACTAACATCATATAAAAAAGCCCCATCCTCGGAATAAACGTTAGAGAGGGCTGTCCAAGCGGCGCAGGTCGCCCCAGAAGTGGGAATGGTAACGATCGGGAGATGACATTGATGGGCGATCAGTTTGGCCGCATCCAGGGCTTTTCCGCCCCCCGTCCCGATGATAAAATCGGCCTTATGGTTGCTAACGGCTTGACGTAGGGCGGTTAAGCTGGTTTCGCTACAGTCAGCCCCATAGTAGATTTGAGAATATTGGAGTTGATGACGTTCTAAAATGGGTTGTAGGGCTTGAACAGTCAGGGGTAAGGAGCGATCGCCACCAATGATTAAGGGCCGTTGACCAAAGCCTGCGATCGCCTCTCCTGCTTGTGTTAAGGCGTTATTGCCGCGTAAAACTTGGGCTGGGGCAATATTTAAACTCACAACCGAAGTGGATATTAGATTCTGGGTTGAGGCGGTTTGAGGCATGGCAAGTTTAGTCAGTGGTGCTAAATCCCTGATTGTAGCGTATTGTTCCCAGATTTGACTAGAGAGTTACCAATTTTGTAGACCGTTTTTGATTATAGATTGCTTCCCCACTCCAAATATATAAATAAATTCTAAGCTATTCTATAATCAGTAACAGCGAGAGAACAAAATGACAATCTTTCAACCCC
>B570J29639_100221_pt1 | contig 7676 bp, 6 predicted proteins | sample LakMenEpi27Sep09_FD_29639 | JGI IMG/M metagenome (IMG submission 29639)
TGCTAAATTCATAAATATGGTGCGAGACCCACGGGATGTAATTTCCTCTCTGCTAACTAAAAATTGGGGACCTAATACAGCACTTGAGGGAATAGAGTGGATTGAAAAAAGACTTGTTGCTGGTCATGACTGTCTTAGTGCAATACCTGCTAGCCAACAGATAACTATCAAACTAGAAGATTTAGTGATTGATAAACGAGAAAAGACTTACTTACAATTACTTGAATTCTTGGGTATCGAGGATTCACAAAATATGAAAAATTTTTTTAATTCAAAAATGACTATGGATGCTGCATCTAGTGGGCGCTGGAAAAGCGAAGTGGCGGATCCTTTTTTTAACCAGAAGTACTCGGAAATGGTTGAAAGATTAAAATCAATAGGAATAGCAACCTACGAGAATTGAACTTTTTATTTAATGGTGGCGGGTGAAGGATTTGAACCTTCGAAGGCAGAGCCGGGGGATTTACAGTCCCCTCCCATTGGCCGCTCGGGCAACCCGCCAGGATTGTTAAGCGAAGCGAAGTCTAAAGCCTAATTGGTTGTATCACCAAAAGTTATATTGCTAATCAGCGTATCTTGCGATGAATCTGACATGGTCAGGATTCAATTCAGCTACATTGCTGACACCTAATAATTTCATAGTCCTAGTAATTTGGATTCGAAATATCTCTAATGATTTATCAACACCAGATTTTCCACCTGCCATTAATCCATAAAGATAAGCACGTCCAATCCATGTGAACTTAGCTCCGGCCGCTAATGCTGCAACCACATCCTGGCCATGCATTATTCCGGTATCAACATGCACTTCGGCTTTATTGCCAACCTCTTTTATAACTTCAGGTAATAAATGCAATGGAACTGGTGCTCGATCTAATTGTCTCCCTCCATGGTTGGAAAGAATAATTGCATCCGCTCCTGATTCTATTGATTTAACAGCATCGCTCACATTTTGTATACCTTTTACTACTAGATTTCCTTGCCATTGATCTCTAATCCACTTTAAATCTTCATACGTAACTGTTGGGTCAAACATTGAATCTAGAAGTTCGGCAACGGTTCCATTCCAAGAATCCAAAGATGCAAACTTCAACGGATCTGTTGTTAAAAAATTCATCCACCATGCAGGTCTTGGAATTGCATTAATGATTGTTCTGGCAGTGAGTGAAGGGGGTATTGTCATTCCATTTCTAACATCTCTTAATCTTGCTCCTGCAACGGGAACATCAACTGTTAAAACTAAGGTATCAAAACCAGATTTTTTAGCTCGATCAACCAATGCCATACTTCGATCGCGATCTTTCCACATATAAAGTTGAAACCAATTTCGTCCATTAGGAGCTGCATTTGCCACATCTTCTATTGATCTAGTTCCCATGGTAGAAAGCGTGTAAGGAATTCCAGCATCAGCTGCCGCGCATGCTCCGGCATACTCTCCCTCAGTTTGCATCATCCGAGTAAAACCTGTTGGTGCAATACCAATGGGCATTTTCATAACTTTGCCCAACATATTTACCGATAGATCTAAATCTTTAACATTGCGCAATATATTTGGCTGAAACTCTAATTTTTCGTATGCATTTCTTGCCCTAGTTAAACTCGACTCAGTATCTGCTCCCCCATCTGTGTAATCAAATGGAGCTTGTGGTGTTCGGCGCTTAGCAATATCTCGTAAATCATAAATTGTTAAAGCCTTTGATAATCGTCTCTTGGTAGGGCTTAAAATAAATTTCCTAAACCGAAGTAGTTGCGCTAAATCTTTAGGACTGGGAATACGGCGCTTAATCTTTACCTTACTCAAATTCACTCCAGTCGCAGTTGTTAGAGCAGCATGATTTAACTAGTAAAGTATAGACATGGCCGACAGTAGTTTCGATATCGTCTCAAAAATTGATCAAATGGAGTTAGATAACGCATTCAACCAGTGCGATCGAGAGCTAGCCACTCGATTTGATTTCAAAAATACAGGCACCAAGATCGAAAAGTCTGGGGCAAAGGTGATTATTGAGTCTGATACCGAAGAGCGAGCAAAGGCTGCATTAGATGTATTTAAGGACAAGCTTATTAAAAGAAGTGTTTCTTTAAAGCACCTTGATCCAAGTGAGCCAAAACTTAGTGGAAAGACTTACATCATAACTTGCGAGTTTAAAGAGGGCATCTCAACAGAGAATGCAAAGAAGATTGCAAAATATCTGAAGGATTCAGGACCAAAATCAATCAAGGCTCAGGTTCAAGGAGATGAACTAAGAGTTTCAAGTAAGAGTAGAGATGACCTACAAGCTGCAATTGCGTTGATTAAAAAAGAAACTTGGGAGTTTGCAGTTCAATTCACCAACTATAGATAATGAATAGAGTTTTTAATTGAAGCTAAATGGCACCGGAATCGCCTATGGCGTTGGCGCTTATGTTATTTGGGGACTACTCCCAATTTATTGGCGGTGGCTAGAGCGCGCATCCTCATTTGAAATACTTGGACACCGTGCGATCTGGTCGCTAGTAGTTTGCTTATTATTTTTAGCTTTCCAAAAGCAATTAAAAAGTACATTCAAATTGGTGAAGGATTTAAGAACTTTTTCACTCTTAGCATTAACCTCACTACTTTTGTCAGCTAACTGGGGTATTTATATCTGGGCAGTCTCAGTTGACCGTGTAGTTGAAGCAGCGCTTGGCTATTACATAACTCCTTTGGTTGCAGTTAGTTTTGGAGTATTTGCTCTGAAAGAAAAATTACATAAACTGCAACTTATTTCAGTACTTCTTGCCACAATTGGTGTGTTGATTTTAACTTTTACTTATGGTCGCCTTCCCTTAATCGCGATTGGCTTGGCAGTAAGTTGGGGATCATATAGTTTGATTAAAAAACAATTGAATGCTGGAGCGTTGGAGACGCTATCAATAGAAACAATAATTGCCTTTATCCCAAGCTTCTTCTATGTCTCGTATCTTCTTAATAATAATGAAGCAGAATTTGGACAAGATTGGGGATTTTCCATAGCACTTGCCAGTGCTGGTTTAGTGACTGTAATACCTTTACTTTTATTTAATGCAGCAACCACAAGACTTCCACTTACAATTACTGGGCTTTTGCAGTACATAACTCCTAGCATCATGTTTTTAATTGGAATTGTGGTATTTCATGAACCGCTACAACTAACAAAATTAATCGGATTTATTTTTATTTGGATTGCTTTAGTAATACTAGGTAGAGATCTAAGAAAATCAGGTGGATCTATTAACTAAAACGTGCGCTACGTTTTTTAGTGCTTCTTTTGCTGCTCCGTCTGGAAGACCAGATATCAATTCATTGGCTTCTTTTGCAATGTTAGTTAGATATTCGCGCACATCTTCTAAAGCTTTATGAGATCGAAGTTGAGTAATTACAGTTTTTAACTCATTTTCTGCTACTGGTCTACTTAATTTTGCTATTAGTTCTTTGTCTTCAGGGGCATTTGCCGCCATGACATATAACGTCACCAGAGTCGGTATCCCCTCTTTTAAATCTGTGCCGGGTGTCTTTCCTGAAGCAGTTGAATCGCTAGTTACATCCAATAGATCATCTGCAATTTGAAAAGCAATTCCTATTTTCTCTCCAAACTTAGTTAATATCTCAACTATCTCTGGCTTTGCACCAGATAAAAGGGCGCCAAATCTTGCACTCGTTGCAATTAAAGATCCCGTTTTATCTGAGACCACTTTTAGATAATGTTCTATGGGCGTTAAACCTTCAGACTCTCCTTGAGTCTCTTTAATTTGGCCAATTACTAGTCGTTCAAAAGTTTTAGCTTGTAACTTAACTGCNTCTGGACCTATGTCAGCAAGCATGTCTGAAACTTTAGAAAATAAATAATCGCCAGTTAAAATTGCTACTGCATTACCCCATTTAGTATTTGCACTTGTAACACCTCGCCTAAGTAGCGCGTCATCCATAACATCATCGTGATATAAAGTTGCAAGATGGGTAAGTTCACATGAAACCGCAGCTTTAATAATGTCATAGTTTGTTGGGTCACCAAATTGCGCAGCAATTAATGTTAAAAGTGGCCTTAAGCGCTTTCCACCAGCTTCTACTAAATGCCTAGAAGTTTCTATGACTAATGGGTATTCGCCTTCAATATGGGACCTAAGTAGTAGCTCTACTTTTGCCATATCGGCCAATAAAGTAGCTTCTAGATTTTTATCTAAATTAGGTATTCCTATTGGATTCATTATTTAATTAAGTTTGCAAAGTTATTTGCAGTATTTAAAATAATTGAAGGGAAAATTCCAAGAACAAATGTTATTAGGGTTGCAATAGCAATTGAAATTCTGCTCTTTATTGATGGAATTACTACTGAAACTGAATCATTAGCTGGGTCAGTAAAGAACATCATAATTATTACCCTGACATAGAAGAATGCTGCAATTGCACTTGCTAGAACTCCAACTACAACTAATAATGTATTTCCTGATTGGTANGCTGCTGAAAAGATTGCAAACTTTCCTATAAACCCAGAAGTTAGTGGAATTCCTGCAAAACTAAGTAATAAGAGTGAAAANACTGATGCGACTAATGGAGATTTCTTGCCTAGCCCAATCCATCTGTTTAAATCACTTACTTCGCCAGTTGAATCACGAACTAGTGAAATAATTCCAAAAGCTGCAAGTGTGGTAAATCCATATGCAAATAAGTAAAAGAGTGAAGCTGCAAGCCCTTCTTTACTTAATGCAATAACTCCTGATAACAAAAATCCAGCATGTGCGATTGATGAATATGCCAGCATGCGCTTTACATCGCGCTGAGCTATAGCAACTACTGATCCAAAAACCATCGTTATTACTGCAATTACAGTAATAATTGGTTGCCATAGAGTTTGTGATTCAGCGAAGCCTACATAAAACAATCTTAAAATTGCGCCAAAGGCTGCTACTTTTGTACATGCGGCCATAAATCCGGTTATTGGAGTAGGTGCTCCTTGATAAACATCAGGCGTCCAAGAATGAAATGGAACTGCACTAATTTTAAACAATAAGCCAACAGACATAAATATAATTCCAATATATAGGAAAACATCATTAGCGCTTCCCGCTGAAGCACTTATGTCAACTAGTGAAACACTTCCTGAATATCCATAAATAAAAGCTGCTCCAAATAAGAAAAATGCCGAAGAGTAAGCTCCAAGTAAAAAGTACTTCAGCGCTGCTTCTTGAGAAAGTAATCTCCTTCTTCTAGATAAGCCTGCAAGTAAATACAGGGGTAGAGAAAATACTTCTAAGGCGACAAATAAAGTAATTAAATCGGTTGCTACCGTAAAAAGCATCATTCCAGCAGTTGCAAACATGAAAAGAGGAAAGATCTCGGTCTGCTTTACTTGTTGTTGGGTTGCAATCTGTTCCTCAACTGAACCTGGGATAGTAGATGCTCGTGCAACAAAATTATCCTGATCTGCAATTAGTAAGACTGCAACTATGGCCAGAACAATAATCGTAAACTGTAAAAATATACCCGCCTTATCAATTGTCACAGAATTAACTGCAGCTGTAGTCGAAGACATATCTCTAATTTGCCAGATCTGAAGTAGTGCTAGGAGTAATGCCCCGATGCTTACGGTAAGTTGAACTGCAGCGCGATGTGTCTTACCCATAAAGGCTTCAATTAAAACTCCAAGAACAGCTGCGGCAAAAATAATTAGCATTGGTGAAAGCAGTACATAACTAATTGATGGTGCGCTTAACATTATTCACCAACCTTTGCTACTGGGTCTGAGTAACCAGCATTAATCACGATTTTTTCTGCTGTTGGATTAATAAATCTAAAACTGGCTTTGGATAAAAACCCATTAGAACAATCACTAATATTACTGGTGATATTGCAACTTTTTCTCTTATGTTCAGATCTTTTAGATTTTCATTTCCGCTAACAATTGGACCGTGTAAAGCTTTTTGAACAGGAATTAATATATAAAGTGCTGCTAGTACTATTCCTAAAGTTCCAATCACTGCCGCAACCGGATAGCGCGTATAAGTTCCGACTAGAACTAAAAATTCACTAACAAAACTAGATAGTCCTGGTAAGGCCAAGCTAGACATTCCAGCGATAAAGAATGCCCATGCCATTACTGGTGTAACTCTTTGGAGTCCGCCAAAATCTGAAATTGTGGAAGATCCTCTTCGCCAAATCATCCAGCCAGCAATTAAAAACAGTGCGGCTGTAGAGAATCCGTGATTGACCATATAGAGGGTGGCGCCAGACATGCCTTGAGAGGTCATTGCAAATATTCCCATCGTAATAAATCCAAAGTGGGAGATAGAAGTAAATGCAATTAATCCCTTTATATCTCGCTGACCAATTGCCATAAATGCACCATAAATAATTGAAATAACTGCCAATGTAATAATTAATGGTGTAAATGTTTTTGTAGCATCTGGGAATAATTGAATACAAAATCGGATCATTCCGTAAGTTCCTACTTTATCGAGCACTCCTAGTAATAGAACTGATGTGCCAGGGGTAGCTGACTTTGCGGCATCTGGAAGCCAAGTATGAAATGGCCACAGTGGGGCCTTTATTGCAAATGCAATAAAGAATCCAAGAAATAGGAAGTACTCTGTTTGATTATCAATTTGTAAAGTTGCCAATTTAGTTAAGTCAAAAGTTGCACCAATTTGGTTCCCTGAAATCACATAAATTCCAATAATTGAAGCCAGCATTAGAAGACCGCCAAATAAGCTGTATAGTAAAAATTTAACAGCTGCTGCTGATTTGTTACCTGTACCGTAACCACCGATCAAGAAGTAAATTGGAATTAGCATCGCTTCAAAAAACACATAAAACAAAAATAGATCTGTGGCTGCAAAAACACCTATCATGAGTGTTTCTAAAACTAAGATTANAACATAAAATACTTTTGTATTCCATCGACCAGTATCAGATTCATGCCAAGTAGCTAGAATCACAACTGGAACTAAAATAGTAGATAGAAGAATTAAGACTAGAGAGATGCCGTCTACTCCAACAGCAAAATTAACATTAAATGCTGAAATCCAAGAATTACTTTGAATAAATTGAAATCCTGTAATTGCTTTATCAAATCTAACTGCTAATAAAATAGAAAATANAGCAATTAGGAGAGTAATAATAAATGCAGCACGCTTGATTAATTCNCTTTTCTTAGCCGGAATTAACAGCACAATAAGTGCTCCGATTAATGGAGAGATGCCAACTAGGGTTAATAAACTCATGCGGTTACCACCCAAATCACGGCAATTAAACTTAGTACTCCAATGACCATCATNAGTGCATAACTTCTAACATATCCATTCTGNAATGAGCGCAGTTTGCTTCCAGCGCTAATAGATACAACTCCTACTGATCTAACCGCTCCATCTATTACTAAATNATCGATATTTAAAAGCTTTTGAATTAAGGACTGTCCAGGGCGCATAAATGCTGCCTCATTTAGCGAATCTTGAAACAGGTCTTTTCTTGCAGCAATAGTTAACTTTGAAACTTTCTCTGGTGCTGTATCTGATTGGTCTCCGCGATATTTTCTTACTGCTATTGAAACTCCAATTATCACCACAGAGATTGTCATTAGCGACACCGTTGTGTGTGAAAACAACTCTTCAGCATGGTGTTCTTTTAATGGATTAACCACTGGCTCAAGCCAGTTAACTAAACTCTTACCCCTTGATAATAG